>Ga0302324_100001501_pt1 | contig 56550 bp, 54 predicted proteins | sample Palsa_T0_1_FD_201949 | JGI IMG/M metagenome (GOLD analysis project Ga0302324, IMG submission 201949) | Peat permafrost microbial communities from Stordalen Mire near Abisko, Sweden - Palsa_T0_1 | ecosystem: Environmental > Terrestrial > Soil > Palsa > Peat permafrost | place: Sweden: Abisko...
CTCCCGAACATCACCTGCCCGACCCTCGTAGCGGCCGGCCGCTACGACGGCATCGCTCCGCTGGCCAACAGCGAAGCGATCGTGAGCCGTATTTCCGGCTCGGAGCTGCGCGTCTACGAAGGAGGCCACATCTTCTTCGCCCAGGACCACCGCGCCATGACAGAAATTCTCGACTTCCTCGATCGGTTCTGATACAAATCGCTCGTCTGGGAATCCGAGTCTCGTAACGGCCAGGTCTCATCGGCTGTTGGGCCGCGTCCTCGCAGAGTTGCATACATGGGAGACTCTGACATCGACCCAACCCCGGCAAACGGCAACGCCAACATTCGGAACAGCGGCGGGCAACAAGACCGCCAGGAATGGGTTCGCGCCAACTTCACCCAGATCTTCGACATCTCAGCGAAGGACTTACAGGCGCAAGGGATCAATCCTCGCCAGTACGCGAGGCAACACCGCGACCAGATCCGCGAGTTCGCCCAGATGCAGCGAAGCCAGGGCATCGCTGTTCCGAGTGGTCGAGCCTCCGACGGCCGTCGACCGGCCAACAGCGGACCCAATGCCGGGGGACCCACTAACCGGGGATATGGATATGGCGGGGGTGGACGCTTCGGCATGGGAATGCGGGGTGGCACCGCGTGGATCGGGATCTTGATCGCCTTGTTCGCCCTACGTTTCTTGCTGGTCGACTCGTTCGTCGGGACGCACGCTGCCATCTTCTGGGTACTCGGGATCGGCGGGATCCTGTTGGTAGCCCGAGTATTCCTTTTCTCCTGGCTTCGAAGGAGGCGCTTCTACCGCCGGCAGTCGGGCGGACAGCAAAACGGTCACGCTGGGTTCTGATCGCTCAAACTTCGAGACCGATATGGCTTCAGATCCGGGAACGTCGCACGCGTGTGCCCTCGTCAGCTGACATCGCATTCTGCAGCCCAGGGGCTCAGACCCGGGAGGACGAATCGTCGGATCATCGCTCGTTCGCGTTCGACGTCGAGGTCGTGGCGGAGGATCATCATCAGCAGCACTGATATCAACCATTCGATGATTTCGCTATCGGTGACGTCGTCTCTGAGTTTGCCGTTCTGGCGTGCTTTCTCGAGCGCAGGAGCCAAAAACCCCAAACCGAGTTGGATATTCATCGCTCCTGGACCGACGAACAGCTCCGGCAGCCCCATCCCGGGCGTCGTCTCCAGGAGGTTCTCGAGCTCAGGATCGTTGCGCATGCCGTGGACGGCTTCTATTGCCATGTCGGTGAGCCCAACGGCGAATGACGGGGCTTGGATCAGGAGGGGCTCGTACTTGCCCACGATGTCTTTCGTCAGCTGGAACACGACCGAGATGACCAACTCGTCGCGCCCTGAGACGAACCGGTAGAGATAGGACCGGGGGATCCCGGCCTCCTTGCCTATGTCCTCCATCGTCGTCCGTTGGACTCCGTATCGCGAGAAACAGCGGCGTGCGGCAGCGACGATGGCGAGCCGTGCCTCGTCGACGTTGTCCCACTGCCGGTGAATGGGGGGACGTCCCGGCCCAGAAGGCGGACGGGTTTCCGAGACCGACATGGTACAACTTTATCTCTCAGATTCTAGACAAGATTCGTTATTTGAAATATATTAACAAATGGCAGGAGAGAGGAGTCGACTATGGGAACTGTCAAGACGGCATTGCCTTTCCAGCTGGATCGGAGCTTCCCGCCCTCGTCGGCGTCCCCGTTCGCCCAGGCGATCGAAGCGTCAGGCGTGGTGGACGACTTCCAGGCATGGGACCAACTGACGAGCTGGTGGCCCAAGGTGCTGTGGAAGCCTGAGAACGCCCCAGCGGCGACGGTAATGAAGGACTGCGACTCCTATGCTGACGCTTTCATCCTTGCCGCCTTCGCGGCCGCCGGGACCCCGAAGCTGGGTCTGGCCGTCAGCACTGACGCCATCCGACGGGGTCCGGCCGAACTGCTTCAGTCCATGCTCACCCTGGCCGGGGCGACCGAAGGACAGACAACACTCATGCTCGGGGCCGGCGAGCTCAAGCAGGTCAAGCCGTTCGGCTACAAGCGATCTACCGGGCTGGGACGGTTGGAGGACGCATTCCGGATCATCCAGCTCCTGTTGGAGACTGACGACCTCATCGACTTCGACGGGCACTACTCGACGGTGCGCCGGGCCTGGATCGGCGCGGCCCGGCCCGGCCGACCGCGAATATGGGCTATGGGCGGCGGTCCGCAGCTAATCGACCTGGCGGTGCGATATGCCGACGGATTCACCACGGTGATACCCAACGCATTCGCCACACCGGAGCGATTCGCCCGGGAGGTGAGGCGCATGAAGCGAGAGCTCGAGACCCTGGGACGGGACCCCGAAAAGTTTGACTTCGCCATATGGGGCGCCGCCTTGGTGCACGACGACGAGGAGACAGTCGCCAAGACCCTCGACAATCCGCTGGTCCGTTGGATCACCGCCGCCTTTGGCCGGCTCAACCAGCGGGACTGGAAGGCGGAGGGCATCGAGTCCGTCTATCCCGACGACTGGCATTACGCCCTCAAACTGCTCCCAGCCCAATACACCCCCGAAGAGGTACAAGACGTGATCAGCCGGGTGTCACCCGCCATGAGCCAGCGCAGCTGGTTTGCCGGTAACCCCAAGCAAGTCGCGGCCAGCCTGCAGGAATACGTCGACGCCGGGGCCACCTGGGTCAGCCTCTGCGACTTCCTGCCCCTCGTCCGACCGCTAGAAGAAGCGCCGGAAGCCCTCGCCCGCCAGATCGAAGTCTGCCGCATCCTCAAGAACTGACGGGCATTATCACGACAGTTGAACTCTCCAAGAAGGTGCGGAATCTGCGCATAACGGCGCATCCGCATAGTAGAAAGCGGTGATGGGCCATCATCGGGGTCGGGCGGCCGGGTCGATTGGCAAGTCGATCGTCGCTGTAGTGGCAGTAGCTGTCATTCTTACGGGTTGTGGCAATGGATCGAAGACGAGTTCTTCGACCACATCGACTTCAGCCACTACTTCCACGACGCCGACAACAGCCCCCTCGTCGACTTCCTCCTCGACGGCGACGTCGGTGCCGCCTTCCACCGCTGAGCCGACGACATCGGTGGCGGCCTCAACGATCCCGGCGGAGGGAAGTCAGGCCGGCTTCGATGCCGCCTTGGCGCAATGGAAAATCGGCGCCGCGGCTATCTCGGCCGGTCAGGGTCAGTACTGGACGCAGGCGAAAGCCGACTTGCAGACGGGTAGGACGACCGACAGCCCCACGACCGGCTATGCGTCGGCGATCTCCGAGTTGGCCCAGCTGATCTCTCTACCAGACGCCGATATGACCCCAACCCAGAACTCCGAGTTCAACGCCGACATGACCGGCCTCGACACCTTCTTCCACACCCCCGGCCTTTACACCTGACGGCCGGAAAAGGCCGCCTAGCGACGGGAGGAAGATGCCAGCCGGGTCCGCCGCCGACGCGGCGCGGGTCAACACGGCGGCGCAGGATGGCGGCCGCTACCTGTCGGGTTCCTGCAATGCTGCCTGGAGTGGACGAACAGCCTGAGCCGATTGAGAGCATCAGCGCGGTCACGCTGCTGACGACCGACATGGACAAGGCGGTGACCTTCTACCACGCGCTCGGCTTCCATCTGCTCTACGGAGGAGCTGAGGCGCCCTTCACGAGCTTCCGCGTCGGCGCCGGCTACCTCAACCTTCAACTCGATCCGGCTGGCTCCTCCCGAAACGCCATCTGGGGTCGAGTCGTGTTCTGGGTTGAGGACGTGGACACTATGTACCAACGTGCCCTGGAGGCCCGGTTCGTTCCGGAGAACGCACCTTCGGACGCCCCGTGGGGTGAGCGCTATTTCCACATCCACGACCCGGACGGCCACGAGGTGAGCTTCGCTCGGCCGCTGAGCCCTCGGTAAGGACCTGTCGACGCGATCGGAAACTCCTTCGGCCGTCGCATCTTCCGCTGCCCATCGACGACATTGTCGCGAGTGGAGCGATGTGTCGGGTGGTTGCGCCACCGTCGCGCTGGCGCTTCGGCTCGCGTAGGTTCGGGTCGGTGAGTGCCTACGAACGACTCGGTGCTGGGTACGCGGGTGTGCGGCGTCCTGATCCCCGGATCGAGGCGCGCATTCGATCGGCGCTCGGTTCAAAGGGCCCGATCATCAACGTGGGGGCGGGAGCGGGGTCCTATGAGCCGTCCGATCTGCCAGTCGTCGCCGTGGAGCCGGCAAGGGTCATGCTGGCGCAACGCCCGGCCGGTGCCGCTCCAGCCGTCCGGGCTGTCGCCGAGGCGATGCCGTTCGCCGACGTAACGTTCGCGGCAGGCATGGCCGTGTTAACCGTGCACCATTGGCGCGATCTCTCTTTGGGGTTGAAGGAGCTGTCCAGAGTGGTGCAAGGTCCGATCGCAGTCCTCTCTTGGGACAGGGAGATCTTCAACCGTTACTGGATGGTGGCCGAGTACGTCCCCGCCTCACGCACCCTCGATCTCGACCTGCCGCGGCCTGAGGCAATCGCCGAGTTTCTCGGCGGCGGACGAGTCGAGATCGTGCCGGTACCAGCCGACTGCACCGATGGGTTCTACGCGGCTTGGTGGCGACGCCCGGAGGCCTACCTGGAACCGGCAGTCCGGCGGGGCATCTCCGGCTTGGCCAGGCTGTCGCCCGCGCAAGTCGATCCAGGTATCCAACGCTTAGCCGATGACCTCAGTTCGGGAGAGTGGCACCGCCGCCACGCTGACTTGCTCGAGCTCGACAGCTACGACGCCGGCTACCGGCTCATCGTCGCCGCCGGCCGACATTGAGAGTGTGAGCTAACAGAGCGAACCGCTTGTTGGGGGTGTGTTCCAGATCGGGTGCTTGGATCATTTGGGAATTCTTTGGTTGAGACTGTCTACTCTGCTTGGGCGTTGGATCGTTAGGTAACTGGGATGGCCGACTTCGAGGATCACTTCGATGAGTTGTACCTGGGCGCCTTCCGAGCAGCTCGTCGGATCGTCGGAGATATCGAATCCTCGAGGGACGTCGCCTCGGAGGCCGTCGCCCGGGCATACAGCCGCTGGGGTCGGATCGAAACCCACGCCCAGGCCTGGGTTACCAAGGTGGCAGTCAACCTGGCATTGGACGTCGTCCGGCGAAAGCCGGTTCCTTTAGCGGTTCCGGTCCCTGTAGCAGAACCGACCCTTGACCGTTTGGTCCTGGCGGCTGAGTTAGCGAGACTGCCCCGCCGCCAGCGCGAGGCGATCGTCTTTCGATACCTGCTGGATATGGATGAGGAACAGACCGCCCGCATGCTGGGCGTGACTATCGGGACGGTCCACACCCACGTCAACCGAGGGTTGGCGAAAGTGCGAGTGCATATGACTGTTGATTTCGTACCTGGAGTTGAGGCGCCATGACCTTCCAAGATCGACCAGATCCTGACGAGACACAGTTCGCGGCCGCTGACCGCGAGCGGATATTTCAGAGGGGCCGGCACCTGCGACGGCGGCGTCGAGGCGCCCAAGCCGGGGTGGTAGCGATCCTGGCCGGGGTCGCTATTGCCGTTCCGTTGGTCCTGCTCGGCTCGGGACATCACGGCCAGGAGGTCATCACCGCCCAGCCGATTATCCCTGCCAGCACTTCAACGATCCCGGCGCCATCGCCTATGACCTTGCCCCCGTCTACCGCCGTGCCGTCGTCAACGACTTCGGTCCCCTCGACAACGACCGCCCCGCCAACGACAACGGCTCCTCCTGCGACGGCGCCCGACACCACCGTGCCACCGACCACGTCCACCACCATCCCTCCGTCTTGCACCAACGCTCAGTTCAAGGCGAACGTGACGACCGACAGATCCACCTACACGCCAGGCGAGACCGTCATCATCACCGTAACGATTACCAACACCGCTGGGGCCTGCAGCGGCGCCGATCCGGGTTTTTGCGGAATCGGGGCCTCGGTCTCCAACCAGGCCAGAAACGATGTGTGGGATTCATGGGCCCAGACGACCATCAACTCCGGTGTGACCGGTTGCCCGAGCGGAAACGTCCACACCATCCCCGTCGGGTGGTCCACGTCCACGACACTCAACTGGACCCAACGCGAATGCGTCGCCGACACATCGAACAGCCAAGGAGACTGGGGTCAGCCCAACCCGGAATGCCCGCGAACTCAGGTTCCGGACGGTACTTACTCGATCGTCGGCTTTGCCGACTCGGCACCTGCCGCCATCACGATCAGCAGCTAGAGGAGCCAGATCGATACAGTCGTTGAGGAGGAGGTCACCGCGCTCCTCTATGCCTCGTCCCTTTCAGAGTTCAGTTCGCCGCCATCAGCGCCGGATCGTCTGGTGTACCGACGTCGGGGTCGTCGAGCGTCCTGACCGGGCCCTTGAATGTTCGCTTGGCGCCGGCCTCCCACGCGATCAAGACCCCCAGCGCCAGCGCGATCGTGACGACTGGCGCGTAGTTGAAGTCGCTCCAGCTGAAGCCCTTGTTCCATGGAACCGCCCCGGGCGAGGAGGGCAGGCAGAAGATGATCACGCAGAGCACGACCCAGACGATGGCGATGGCGTTTATCCATCGGTAGTGCTTACCGAGGTTCCACACGCCCGGCTCGAACCTGTCCCCCATCCGCCAGCGGAGGAAGACCGGCAGAATGTAGGCGATGTACAGCCCGATCGTCGTGATCGACGTGACCGCGAAGAATGCCACCGGGAGGCCGGCCTTGTTGCCGAAGAGCGCCGGGATCGTGATCAAGAGTGCGAGGACGACTACGAACAGCACCGACCACGTCGGCGTCTGGTGCTTGTTGAGGCGTCGCCACAGACTGTGGCCCGGTACTGCCCCGTCGCGGGAGAACGCGAACACCATGCGCGAGGCGGCCGCAACACAGCCCATCCCGCAGAACAGCTGGCCAACGGTCGAGACGTCGAGGACGAGCTTCGCGAGGCCGGTGCTGAGCGCCGACTCGATCACCGGAACGGCGCCGCCGCCGCCCTTGTTGATGGCGGCGACGTGCGTTGCCGCGAACGTGATGGCGAGCAGCAACGCCCAGCCGCCGACCGCCGAGTAGGCGATGGCTGTCCACAGGCCGCGGGGGGCAGCGCGCTCCGCGTCGTGAGTCTCCTCTGACAAATGCGCGGAGGCGTCGTAGCCGGTGAACGTGTACATGGTCAGCAGGAACCCGAGCGGCAGGACGAAGAACCAATACATGTGGCCCGAGAAGCCGCTGTTGTTGAAGCGGTGTCCAAACACCCACGAAAAGCTCTGATGCGACGAGGGTCCGAAGATCAGCACGCCCACGATCACGATCACCCCGCCGAGCATCCACCAGGCCGAGATCCGGTTGAGCAGCGACACCAGGTGGGAGGAGAAGACGTTGATCAGGCTGTGGGCAGCGAGGATGATGAAGAACAGGATGAACGTGTTGTGCAGGATCGCCGAGTTGCTCGTCGTCGTGAAGTTGCGGATGAAGTTGAGGTTGTACAGGGCGAGCACCGAGTTGAGGAACGACGCGCATCCGTAATCGACGGCGGCGGTGATAGCGACCAGGCCGAGCAGGTTGAACCAACCGGTGAACCACGCCCAGCGGACGCCACCGAGGCTGTACGCCCAGTAGTAGATGCCACCCGCGGTCGGGTACTTGGAAGCGAGCTCGGCCATCGACAACCCGACGAGCAGGACCAGGAGGCTGATCACTGGCCAGCCGATCGAGATGGCGATCGGGCCGCCGTCGTTCCATGCCTGTCCGTAGGTAGTGAAGCAGCCGCTGAGGATGCAGATGATCGTGAGCGAGATCGCGAAATTGGAGAACCCGCTCCAGCCGCGGTTCAGCTCCTGCTTGTAGCCGAGCGCGGCAAGCCGTTCCTCGTCTTCCGACAGCGTGCGAGCGGGATCTCCCATCCGGCCCTCCTCATGGTTTGGTCTCTCGGGACGTCTTGCGACAAGCGGACAACACTAAACGCGGCAGGATCGTAGTACGCGACCGGATGGCTGTCATTGACCGATGCGGCGACTCAACCAGATAGGGCTTCATAAGGTCGAGGAGCGCTTCGGGGTCCACCTCGCCGGCTCGGAACCGCCGTAGGAAGACCTCGAAGCTCACAGTTCCAGAATGTCGGATGTCCAGCCGGTTACGGCGCTGGGCCCAGTGGCATCCGGGGGCGACGATGAATCCTGCACGTCGTCGGAGTCTGAACTGGCGCATCGCCACCACAGAGAGGAAGGCACCATGGGCAAGCTCATCGTCACCGAGTTCGTGACCCTGGACGGGGTAGCTCAGGCTCCGGGAGGGCCCGACGAGGACCGCGACGGCGGCTTCAGCCACGGCGGATGGCAGGCGCCACTGCTGGACCAGGAGGCCGGCCGCGTCGTTTTCGAGCAGGCCAGCAACATGGACGCCCTGCTTCTCGGCCGACGGACCTACGAGATCTTTGCCGGATATTGGCCGACCGCCCCAGAGGAGATTCCCTTCACCGGCCTGCTCAACCGCGTCCCCAAGTACGTGGCCAGTCGAACGCTCGCCGACCCTCTGGCCTGGCACGGCTCGACGCTTCTCGGCGAGTCCATCGCCGAGAGCGTCACCTCCCTCAAGGAGCGACACGATGAACTCCACGTCATCGGCAGCCTCAACCTTGTGCAGTCACTACTGCGCCTCGGCCTCGTCGACCGGCTGGACCTCTGGCTATATCCGCTGCTGCTGGGCAGCGGCAAGAAGGTCTTCGACGACGGGACCCTGCCCACCGCGCTGCGACTGACTCAATCGGTCACCTATACCAACGGCACGCTCCACCTGGCGTACGAGACCGTCGGCGCACCCACATATGGCAACCTCGCCATATGAGAGCAGGACCATAGAACAGCGACCAGCGGGCGAATTCGATATCCCGCTATCGAGTCTGGACCCATGGCCCACCTGAGCCACCATCAACCCCGACGGGCGCGCCCAAGACGACCTCATGGCGCGGTCGGCGACCGGCCCGAGCCTGGCAGGGCGACGGGAACCACGTCGGTAAAGACGAAGCCGTCGCGTTCGACAGTCTCCCCCACGGTGACATCCACAGATCGGGCGAAGCCCGGGCCGTCCACAACGAAAGTGTGGAACTCGCCGTTCTCACCACAGGGGTCGACATCGGACGGGAGACTGGCCAACAGCGCCTCGTCGTACCAGCGGCCGGCGAGCTCCCGCGGTGCCTGCTTCGGATCGACGCACGTGATCACCGCTCGGACGCCCAGGGACAACAGCTCCTGGGCCACCGCCCCGGTCGGCCGTTGCCACAGTGGAAATAGGGGCGTGATGCCCGAGCCGCGCAGCGACTCCTGGCGGTAACGGCGGACGTCCTCCAAGAACAGGTCACCGAACACCATGGCGTCCACGCCCGATGTCCGCGCCGCCGCGATCGCCGCTGACATCCGCTCCTCGTAGACCTCGTTGGGACAAGGCCACGGCAGCTCCACGACGTGCAGTGGAAGACCCAGCGCGTGGGCCTGGGCTTCCAGCAACGACCGACGCACGGCGTGCATCGCCACCCGGTTAGCCGTCGAGTTCACCGTCGTCAGCAAACCGACAACATCGACCTCACCTGTGGCCCGGACGGTATGGAGGGCCAGAGTGCTGTCCTTTCCGCTTGACCAGCTCATCCAGGCCCGCGGCGCCTCTCCTCGACCGCTGGCCACGGTCACGGCGTCGTCCAGGAGTTCAAGGTCGTCGGTCCTCAATAACCTGAGCCCGCTTCGTCGCCGACAAGCGGGAGGCGAAGCCAGGAGATCATCTGACGGAGCTGCTCGTAGGCGTCCAGTCGGGCGACGTCGGTACCAGCCACTTCGGCCTTTTCGAAGGGCTCCCAGAGGCGGTGGACCATCGAAGGTCCGAGCTCCAAAAGCCCACCGCTTCCGGCTGACGCCCACTTGGCCAGCACGTAGTGCACGACCGCGCCCTCGGGGATGCCCATCGCGGCGGCCAGTCGACTGATCGTAGTCATCGGATTGACATGGGAGTACAGCGCCACGTCCGCCTTGAAGTTGGCGTCGGGGTCATCGAGGGGCCACGGTCCATTCCAACCGACCGGGCTGATCGTTCGAGATTCTTCCGACACATTGCCGAGGCTAACGCTGTCCTCTCACCATAAGCGACGCCCACCGGGCTCGCGGACCTCGTCCTGCTTGGGGGCCCTGGTCGCCGGGTAGGCTTATCGCCGGTGCGTATCGTCTCGTTGCTGCCGTCGACGACTGAGATCCTCTTCGCCGTCGGTGCCGGCGACGATGTTGTCGGAGTGACCTTCGAGTGCGACTTCCCGCCTCAGGCCCGGTCCCGGCGGATCGTGTCGACCTCCGCGTTGCCCAACCATTTGCAACCAGCGGAGATCGACGCCGAGGTCCGAGCCAGGATGGCCGCCGGCGAGGACCTCTACCATCTCGACGAGGACGCCCTGCGAGACCTGGCCCCCGATCTCGTCATAACCCAGGACCTGTGCGCGGTGTGCGCCGTGGATGTCGCCACCGTCGACGCCGCCCTCGATCACCTCGGCTGCGACGGGAAGGTCCTTACCGTAGACCCCGCAACTCTCGACGACGTGCTCGATTCGATCACCGGCATTGGGAGGCGACGCCCGAGATCGCAATCTGGTTCGAGCAGGCCGCCCTGGCCGAAGATCACGACGACCGACGACGCTCTCGGCCGCAGCGCACTACTCGACGGCTGCTGCATCGAGAACGAGATCGGGAGTCTCCATCTGGGTATGTGTCCGGTGGCCGGCAGCACCTCGAACCGCGCCCCGGGAATGGCAGCGGCATAGGCCTGGCCGTAGGCGGGCGGGACGATCTGATCGTTCTCGCCCCAAAGCACCAGGGTCGGGATAGCGACGACGCCGAGGCGCCCACGCAGCGTCGGGTCGGCCATGGCCGCAGAGCCGGCATAGACGGCCAGGGCTGCTCCATTGGCCGCCATGATTGCTTTCTGGCCGTCGGGGATGGTGGTGGGATCGACGCGGAAAGGCGTCGGGTCGTGGAACGAGAGTGCCTGGATCTCGGGCACGGATAGGCCGGACACGTCGGCGACGGGGTGGCCTTCCACTTCGATACCCACCGCATCGAGGAGCACAATGCCGCTGATGCGTGGTGAGCCCAGCAGGGCCATCTCGGCCGCGATCCAACCGCCGACGGAGTTGCCGATGACCGTCACGTCTTCGAGCCCGAGGTGGTCCAGCAAGCTGGCGGGCTTTCGAGCGTCTCAGGCGCTGAACGCCGACACAGCTTCGGCGGGCTGGTCTTCGAACTCCGGAAGCACGTATCTGCCCATGAGTTCGATGGTCTTCAGGACGCGATCGTGCGGAATGCAATGAGGATTCATCAGGCACAAGAGCTGATCGACTCCCGCTTCCTCGTAGAGCCTCGCTCGCCGGATGATCTCGTCGGGATCGCCGGCGATCACGCTGTTCTTCGACATCATGGCGTCGAAATTGAGACTCACTTCCTTGCTGCCCGTCCGGGTCGCGGCCCGAATCTTGTCCGTGTAGTTGAACGTTCCGAGCGAGCCAGAGCGCTCCTCAACCCAGTCCGACAGCTCGCTGATCGAATCAGCCGATGCCCTGGCGTACCACTCGTAGTTGTCCCGGGCCACAGCGTGGGAGTCCTCTGCCTTCTCCGAGCAGTTGACCATCGTGAAGGCCACCACATGCTCGTTCGGGAAGGCCGCTATCGGCTTGGTACAGCGCTGGAAGCCGGCGCGGTAGCGCTCAACGCGATCTGCGAGGTGCTCCATGGACGTCCCGATGCTGAACGAGCACAGCCCCAGCCCCAGTTCGCCCATCATCTCGTGGCCGTCAACCGACCCAGTCGCCCCGAACATCGGTGGGTGAGGGTCCTGGAGCGGCTTGGGGACCACTCTCCGCTTGGGCATCTGCCAGTACTTGCCCTCGAACTCGTGGACGTCGTTGGTCCAGCACCCCACGATGTGCTCGACCGCTTCCAGCCACATGTCCCGGGTCTCGCCCGGATCGATGCCAAAGCCCTCCAGCTCGGTTCGAGTGGCCGACCGCCCAGTCCCGAAGTAGACCCGACCGTCGGAAATCAGGTCGAGCATGGCTGCCGACTCCGCCGACCGGACGGGGTGATTGTACGGCTGGGGCGCCAGGCGGACGCCATATCCGATCCGCAGATTCTTGGTGAGCGCGGCGACTGCTCCATAGAGCACCTCAGGATTGGAGCAATGCGAGAACTCCTCCAGGAAGTGATGCTCGACGGTCCAGAGAGCGTGGAACCCAACCTTGTCAGCCAGGACGGCCTGCTCCAAGACCTCCTGGAAGGCCCTGTATTCGCTAAGCCGATCCCAGGGCTTAGCCACAGGTATCTCGTAAAAGAGAGAAAACTTCATCGTTTGACCATCCCAGTCCTATTCCAACGATCGGAGCCAGTCCACGGGAGCCGCCGACTGCTGCACCGGCCTTCTACAGCTTGCTACAGAAAAGCCCGGTCGTCAACTACTACGTTGACAACTATCAACGCACACGTTGACCCAAAGGTGTATCTCTGCACGCTGATTGGGTCCGCTTCCCGACCCGGTCCAATCAGTAGATTCGTGCCATATCCCCGAGGCCAAGCTCCGTGATCTGGCCGGTCATGATTCCGTCGCGGTCACCAGCGAAATACATCACCGCCCTCGTCACGTGCTCCGGCTGAAGATATCTGTGCCCGTTGAGTCCTCGGTGCAAGTCGATCAGACGCTGCTCAAAGTCTTCGGGCGTGGGATCTTCTATGTCGGGACAGAACAGCCGGTACGTGGCTTCGTTGAGGAATAGGTTCGTTCCGACGGCTCCGGGGCAAACGGCGTTGACGGTAATTCCGAAGTCGGCCACTTCTTGAGCACACGACTTCACGAGCCCGATCACGCCACACTTCGCCGCGACGTAGTGGGCCAGATTGGGATGCGGTTGCCGGGCGCCCATCGAGGAAGTGGCGACGATCCGCCCGTAGCCGGCGGCCTTCATACTCGGGATGACGGCCCGGAAGATCTTGAACACTCCGGTTAGGTTGGTGTCGACAACCGAGTCCCACATTTCGTCGGTGGTCTGCTCGACCGTCGCGTAGTTGATCACGCCATGATTGGCCACTAGGACGTCTATCCGACCGAAAGCCTCGAGCGCTTCGGACACCACGCCGGCCACATCGGTCGTCCTTCTCATGTCGGCCACCACGGCGACACACCGCCGGCCTTCCTTCTCGACCAAGCGAACCGTCTCGTCGAGATCGTCGCCGGTCGCAAGCGGGTAAGGAATCTCATCGATTTGCGCAGCGATGTCGCAGATGACGATATCGGCTCCCTCGCGGGCGAATCCAAGGGCGTGGGCCCGACCCTGACCGTGCCCGCCACCGGTGACGAGCGCTACCTGGCCATCAAAGAGTCCCATGTGTTGCCTCCTGTTCGCGAAGTCTTCACGACAACTGCCATTGGGGTAGGAGAAGCAGGTCGCCCGTGTCCGGATCCGGTACCTCGGCGAAGACGGCGCGCACCCTGGCCCCGATTTCGATTCCGCCTCCGCCTCCGTCTTCGACGAGGTTGCCGACGACCATGACGCCGGGTGGATCCTCCAACTCGACGACGATCACGTTGTAGGGGACCACGGCGTCGAGCCGGCGGTCGGCTGCACGGTGGACGATGGTGAAGCTGCTGATGCGCCCTTCCCCCAAGGTGGCGGGGTAGGTGAAGGTCTGGCCCTGACAGAACCGGCACACGTCCATGGGAGGGTGCTGCCGCTCTCCGCAGGATTCGCAGCGTTGAACCGCTAGATGACCCGATGTGAAGAATGGGCGGTTTTGGTCGTTCAGCCGCGGGAGGGTCCAGTCGCCGGGCAGGTACCGACCAGGCCGTCCGTGGGAGGATCCGATCTCGCTCACGGCTCGCTCGATAGTAGGACCGCGCTGCTCGGAGGCGTTCCAGGCCCAGCCGCGTACAGGCTGAGGCGGGTCCCGTCGATCTGGAACGTGGATGTCCCTCGAATCTGGCGGACCGCTTCGAGCATCAGCTGGAACCCGTGTATGTACGCTTCGGCCAGGTTCCCGCCGCTGGTGTTCATAGGCAGGCGCCCGCCGCGAGTCAGGTTTCCGTCGCTGACGAACTTCTCCACGGACTCGGGTTCGCAGAAGCCGATGTCGCAAATCGCCATTAGGGTCGTTCCGGTAAAATTCTCGTAAAATTGGGCGACGTCGACGTCTTCGGGGGAAACCCGAGCCATTTTCCACAGTTGGCGGCCGACTGGCCGGAATCGCCCGTTGGGATAGTTCGAGTCGTTGAAAGATCCGATCCCACCACCCGGCTCCATGCCGGTCGCCGCAGCCAGGATGTAGGCGGGTCGGTCCACTTGGTCGCCAGCCCGAGCCGCGGAACTTACGATCACCGCGCATGCCCCGTCGCTCTCTTGGCAGCAGTCGTAGAGGTGGAGGGGCTCTGCGATCCAACGGGACTGGTGGTAGTCATCGCGAGTCAGGGGTCGGCCGTACATGATGGCGTTTGGGTTGTGCTGGGCGTGCGCGTAGCAAGCGAGGGATATTTCCGCCAGGGCCTCTTGGGAGATCCCGTAGAGGTGCATGAACCGGCGAATGAGCAGAGCGTTCTTGACCGCGGGTGAGGCTGCGCCGAAAGGCACCGTGAATGCCTCGTCGATCGCAGCTGGGCCCGGTGGGCTGTACGTACCTTGGACGTTGTAGCGGCCGTATCGGCCTTCGGTGCCTTGGCAGAGGGCTCGGTACACGAGCACATTCTCCGCATAACCGGCGCTCACCGCGGCGTCGGCTATCTGTACCGCGCTGCCGCCTCCGTTGCCTCCGCCCCCCCAGGCTTTGGCGCTGAATTTCAGCTCGCCTAGACCCAACCACGACCATAGGCGGGCGGCGTCGTGCTGGTGGTCGTGGAACGTGACGATTCCATCTATGTCCCTCGGTCGGAGTCCGGCGTCGGCGATCGCGCCCCTGATGGCGATCGACGCCAGTTGACCTACGGAATAGGGAGAACGTCCAGCCCGGTAGTACTTGGACTCGCCGATTCCCGTTACCGCGGAACTACCGAACATTCGTGGCTCTGCTGCAGGTCATCAGACCGGTATTCCGTAGAGCTCCGAGGCGTTCGTCGACATGACTTTGCGGGTGACATCCGGTCCCCACGGTTCCAGCACTTTGAGGGCATGTTCGACCGGCGATGGGTACAGGCAAGTTGGATGTGGGAAGTCGCTCTCGAACATGACGTTGCCGAAGCCGATGGAGTCGAGGGTGCGGCTGGGTCCAGCCTCCTCGAACCAGAAGCAGCTGTAGACCTGGCGTCGGAACAATTCGCTCGGCGTCTCCTGTTCCCAGACCCGGCCGTCCAGCGACGTCTCGAGCAACTGGTATTCGAGTCGCTCGAGCACGTAGGGGATCCAGCCAATGCCGCTCTCGACAGACACGAACCGGAGCTTCGGGAAGCGCACCAGCAAGTCACTAGTCAATAGATTGGCGAGGACCCGGGCGTTGTGCATCTCGAGGAGGACACAGCCCACTACGTGCTTCCGGATCGGATCCAGACCGGGCCAGGTGCCCCTCTCGAATGCCTCCTTGCCGAACTCGCTGGAACCCACGTGGAAGTTCACTGGTACTCCGAGGGATTCGCAGACCTCCCACAACGGACTCCAGTGGGTATCGGTGATGTCTGGCAGGCCGGCGGAGTGTGGTTCGCTGCTCATGGTGATGCCGGTGAGCTTCAGCTCCTGCTTCGCCCTCTGCACTTCTGCTACAGCGGCGTCGAGATCCCAGAACGGAACAAGGGCCTGTGGAAATAGCCGGCCCCCCGATTCCGCCTGCAACTCGGCCACGGCATCGTTGTAGACCGAGAGGATGGTGAAGGCGAGCTTCCGGTCCTCCAAGGCCATGAGCCGGTGGGCCCCGAAACCAGTCACGTTTGGGTACATCACGTGGGCCCAGACACCCTGTTGATCCATGATCTCGAGGCGAGCCTTCCCGTCGTAGGACGCGGGATGAACCTGCAGCAGAGGCATCGACCCGTTCTGGATGTCCCAATCCAGGAGTGCCGCCTTCGAGCCGTCCTTGCGGATAACGCTCGCTGACCCGGCGGAGGAGAACAGGAGATCGTCACCGTTGAACTTCCAACACTTCCCGCCCTTTCCGTTGTCAGCTACGTGAGGGACCCGATCCCGGTAGTTCGCGGGAACTCGGCTCGTCCACAGATCATGTGGCTCCGAGTAGTGGGTATCCGCGTCTATCACCTTCATGTCGCGCAGCTCTTCGGGAAAACCGCTGAACTTTTCCACTACCAATACCTCCTTTGCACCGACGGTTGCTTACGAATCCAGGACGACGTACACATCGTCGCCCTCGAGCACTACTGAGTAGGCGGTCGCCGGCACCGTGGCAGGAAGCCCGCGAACCGCCCCACTGCGAACGTCGAAACGCGAACCGTGGGCGGGACATTCGATCTCGGCCCCGTCCAGATCCCCGTCGCTCAGTTCGACGTCCTCATGGGTACAGCTGTTTCCTATTGCGAACCATCCCTCGCCTGCCACGTGAGCCAGGCACACTGCCCGGTCCCCGACCTGGACAGGCCTGACCTCGCCGGGGGGGAGGTCTCCCACCCCAGCGACGCGGAACTTGGCCATCAAACCAAGCACCGACGGGCAGCGGCCAGCTAGCCCCGAATCTTCGGATCTCGCGTCATTGTCCGGCAACTTGTGGCCAAGCCTTTCCCTCGCTTCCGAAGATTATTTCATCACCTCTTCCTTTAGTCAACTCTCGTGTTGATAGAGTAGGGCCGGGATGGATTCGAGTTTCTGGTCGCTCATCGAACCCGGCGATCTGCTCGTAGCGGGGCAGACCCTCGGCGAGCCGACCGCTCTGATCGACCTACTTCTTGGATCCGGTCCGCGGCCTTCCGGGCTGCGGCTGTTCGGCGGAATGAGCTTGACCGGCATCTTCACGAAGGCACCCCGCGACGTGTCGCTCAGCACATTTGTCGGTCTGGGCCGGAACGCCGATCTGATCGAAGCGGGCCGGATGGACCTGATCCCCTGCCACATGTCGGATCTGCCGGCCCGCTTGCAGTCTGGTCCCCTCAAGGCGGACGTGGCCCTGGTGATGGTCAGTCCACCGGACTCTGACGGCATATGCAGCCTCGGCCTGACCTCCGATTACATCTTCGAAGCCGCGTCCTCGGCCCGGGTCGTACTCGCGGAGATCAATGAGCAGGTCCCGAGGGTAGCCGGTGACACAGGTATCCCGGTGGAGCGGATCGGCGCTTCGATTCACTCCGATCGCCCGCTACCCCGATCGGAACGGGTCAGGCCTTCGGCGCTGGAGATGAGGATTGCGGGCTACATAGGCAGTCACATTCGGGATGGGACCTGCTTGCAGATTGGAGTCGGGCGACTGGGAGAAGCCGTCCTCGATGTCGCCGGCGGCTGCCGTGACCTCGGCGTCCATGCCGGCATGTTGGGTGACGGCGTGCTCGAGATGCTCGACGAGGGGACCATCAACAACTCGAGAAAGCCGGTTGACGTGGGTCTGGCCGTCGCCGGGTCGGTACTTGGTTCGGACAGAGCTATCGCGCTGGCGTCCAAATGCCGAAGCCTCCGACTGCGTTCGGTCTCCTACCTGGCCGACTCGGCGGTTACTGCCCAGCTCACCGACGTGCTGTGCGTCAACTCGGCCATCGAGGTGGACCTCTTGGGGCAGGTCAACTCCGAGACGGCTGGGGGGAGATACGTCGGTGCGGTTGGAGGTGCGGTCGACTTCCTGAGGGCGTCGAGCCGGGCGGGCGGCCGCTCCGTAGTCGCTTTGCCAGCAACCGCCAAGGGCGGTCAGGTCTCGCGCGTCGTCCCCCAGGTCGACACCGTCTCGGCGTCGCGGAGCGACGTAGACATGATTGCAACCGAACACGGTATGGCCGAACTCCGCGGTGTCAGCGAGGGTGAACGGGCCGCCCGGCTTATCGCCATTGCGGATCCGCAACATCGCGATCGCCTCATAGCAGCGGCGAAGGAGATGGGACTATGACGACGACTTCGCCCCCGATGCGAAGGCTCGTCACCGGATACGGACTGCTCGAGGGAGGAAGGTGGTACCCCGAGTTCGGCCTGGTCTTCTCCGACATGACTGGAGGCGGTGTATTTCACATTCCCGGCCCTGGCGCCACGCCCAGGCTGCTCATCCCCCACCGGAAGGGCATAGGCGGCTTGGTCGCCCATCAGCGCGGTGGCTTCGTCGTAAGCGGCCGGAACGTCGCCCACAAGCAGGCCGGCGGAGCGACCATCGTCCTGCTGGAAAAGGCTGAGGACGAGGTGTTCTTCAACGATCTCGGTGTGGACAACGAGGGGCGCATTGTCGTTGGTTCGGTTGCCGTCAATCCCCTGACGCCCGCCGCAACCGGCAAGGCCTCGAGCGCCTTGGGCCGTCTCTACCGGATCGAATTGGACGGCCGCGTGACTGTCCTATTCGAGGACGTCGAGGTATCGAACGGGATCGCAAGCGGTCCAGGCGGGTCGCCGATATACCACGTCGATACCGGCCGGCGCGTCGTGTGGGCGATCGAAGCGGATCGTCGGCCGTTCCGGCGCGAAGCGTTCGCCGAGACCTCCGAGTACGCGGGCGAACCGGACGGATTGGCTGTGGCTGGAGATGGCTCCGTTTGGGTGGCCATAGCCGGTGGCGGGCTGGTGGTCGCCTGGGACCGTGATGGCAGGAGGCTCTGCGAGATCGAGGTTCCTCAGCAGCTGGTGACGTCAGTGTGCTTCGGGGGCGTCGATCTGGCGAGCCTGTTCGTCCTGACCGGACCCAGCCGACCAGAGGAGGAAGACGGGAGCATCTACGTGGCGACGGCACCAGCGCCGGGATTGCCTGGCCCTCGGGCCCGGGTGTCCGTCAGCACGATGCCGTTCCCGGCTGGAACTGCGTAACCAACCAACGACCAGCGGCGAAGCCGAGTGCTCCGACCGCCTGGAAATGTCCCCTGCTGACAGCGGGGTCGGGTCTTCCGCTCCCATCCTCGACCACGTACCAGTCGAATTCGTCGAGGCAATCCTCCACGCGAGCCGTGTTACCGACCACCACGACCGACAGATGCGAGTCCGACAGCTCCCCAACCGTGTGCTCGTGGGCGGCTCTGACGGTGTTGGCAGCCTGCCACGCTGACTCCACTATCTGAGTAGTCGCGACCTCAGCCATCGCCGCTATCCAACTGGCTTGAAAGGATGAATCCAAGCCGCTCAGATCCTTGAGGAACGCCGTGTACGAGGCCCGGGCTGACGCCGGGACGGGCCCCGACGTCTGCGTGATGTCCTCCGGAGGCCCGGTACGGTCCGAAACCGATGTCGTTGTCTGAGCGCTTTCAGTGGCGGCGGCCGAGGGGCCGGATCCGCCTCCCGTAGGGATTGATGAAGGCACAAGGGTCGTAGACGCCCCCTGCCCGAACTGCCCTGCTGGCGGCTTTTGGGTCTCGGGAACCCGAAGTCCGCAGCTACAGAACAGGGCAGCGCAGGACAAGGCCGCTAGCCAGCGGGTGCCCCTGGACCCATGCGTGGACAGGGTGGCTGACGCCGGGTCCGTCACACCAGAACAGCTCTGAGAACCTCACCCGCGGCGGTGGCGGCGAAGGCGTCGTTGACCTCGTCGAGCGAGTACTTGCGGCTGACCATCGATCCGAGGTCGAGTTGACCGTTCTCGGCCCACTCGACGAAGCGAGGAAAGTCGATCTTCGGTGTGGCCGAACCGCCAAAACTCCCGATCACCCGCTTGGCCCCGTATATGAAGGTCAGCCCGTGCAACTCGATCATCTCAGTCATCCGCATGACCCCGATGACGACCACGGTCCCTGCCGACCGGACCATCTCAACCGTCTGACGAACGGTCGTCGGGGATCCGACGACTTCGATGCCGTAGTCGGCTCCCCGCCCCCCGGTCAGTTCGCGAACGGCCTCCACTGGATCGACGAGTTCGGGGTTTACCGTGTGGGTGGCGCCCATGGAGAGAGCGGATTTGAGCTTGAGGTCTATCGGATCTATGGCGACTATCTTCTCGGCGCCGGCGATCCGTGACCCCTGAATTACCGACTGCCCCACTCCCCCGCAGCCGACCACGGCGACGGTGGAGCCCGGCGTGACCTCGGCGGTCATGAGCGCGGCGCCGACGCCGGTCGTGATGCCGCACCCGATCAGCGCCAGTTGTTCGTCTGGCAGGTCCGAATGAACCGGGATGACGAGCCTTTCGTCGACCGTCATGGCCTCGGCCATGGTGCCAAGGCCTCCGAGGCAGGTCAGCGGCGACCCGTCGGACCGGTTGGCGTGGATGAGTCCCTGGATCGACTGCGTGTTCCCGCATACGTACGGCAGATCGTGGGCGCAGTACCAGCACTCGCCGCAAGAAGCGATGAAAGAGCTGATGACTCGGTCGCCCGGCTTCAGGCTGGTGACCTCCCGGCCTACCTCCTCGATGACGCCCGCGCTTTCATGGCCGAGAATGGCCGGAGGCGGGAACGGTAGCGTCCCGTTGACCAGCGAGAGGTCCGAGTGACAGACCCCCGACGCCCCGATCCGGACCACGACGTCGCGCGGTCCGGGAGGCAACGGGGTCACTTCTTCTACTGAGATCGGCTCGTCAACGCCTACAAACAGAGCAGCGCGCATGTGGACTCCTTGTTCGGGTTACGGTCAGGGGACGGCAGATTGCGATACGGAGGGCTTCACCGACTCGGGGGAAGGTGACGCTGCAGGTGAGGTCCGGCGCCCTGGCCGGCCCCTGCCCCACGGCGAGTCCTTCGGGTTTGGCGTCAGCCCCCCGGTCGGAAGGAGAGCCAGGGCCAACCCCGTCATGCCCAGGGCCAGGAGGGTGGTGGCGATGGCTGACCCGTACGCGAGTAGCCGGCTCGGATGGGCGATGTGGAGGGCGATGTCTTCGGGGAAGGTCGTTCCGAACAAGCCCGCGGCCACGACCGCCGGGGCGGCCATAACCAGCAGCCACTGCCTGCCAGCGGGGACGGCTCGCCCGCCGAGCGCGGCCAGCACACCGAGAGACACGCATATCGCGGCGTTACTCAGTGAAACCCAGGCCGGGAACCGGCCGATACGGAAGGGCTGCAGTCCGTAGTAGGTGTAGGTCCCTAGCGCGAGATTGCAGATCTCCAAGAGGATGAAGCCAACCCAGAAACCGAGGGTGGTAGCCCAAAGCTGCCGGGGAGTGATTCCTCGCTCGACCATCCACCACACGAGCAGCCCGAGTCCCCCGTATGCCGCGCAGTACGAGAAGAGCACCCAGGCGGGGAGGTTCATCCCGAATGTCGACAGCACCGAAACCTGGTGCGGCTTCATGTACCAGAGGTTTGTCACGACCGTGTATATGGGCTCCATGAATCCGGCGATCAACGCGCCTACCGGGAGCATCACCGGCACCCAACTCCGATAGCGGGCAGCCAGTCGCCAAGCGGCCACGACTATCCCGAGTATCGCGATAGCAACTGCGATGGTGTCGACCCACTGACCCCCGGCGTTGACGCTAAGTTGTATCGGCGGGTTGGAAGAGCCAAGTCCAGCGGGGAACACCTTCACGCCTCCGATGTCAAGGAGTCACGCACGGCTACTGGCATAGCTGCTGCAGCCCATTTGGTGCTGTCCATTTGTTGTCGACGATCTCGTTGACGAAGACACAGTTGGGGGCCGTAGCTCCGCTGGGTCCGTACGATGCGGAAGCTACGAGGCCACCGAGATTCTCGTTCTTGAGGGCCTGGAGACCCTTCACGAACTGAGCGGGTGTCGGGTTGCCGGCGGACAACTCGTACGATCCGACCTGGGCCAGCACTCCCGAGGCCCACGACGCGGCCGCTGGTCCTGCGCTGCTAAAGCTGGGGTCGTATTGGCGAATGGCGTTCTGGTAGGCGGCGGTGGCAGGTGTCCCCCCGTAGGACCAGGGGAAGGTCTGTGACGGGGCCTCTAGTCCGTTGAGGTTCGAGTCTGTCACTACCTGCGGCGTGATGGCCAAGCCCACCGTGAAGAACTGCGGTTTGTAGTTGAGGGTCGAAGCGCAGTCGTCTGCGAACCTCTGGATGCTTCCACCGTCGAGGTAGACCAGTAGCGCGGTCGCTCCCGCCGACTGCGCCTCGTCGCATTGGGCGGCGAAGCTCGGCGCTGTCAGCGAGACAGCTTGTTCCTCCACGACGCTCATCCCGAGAGTGGCCGCAGCAGACTTGCTGTTCGCCGCCAGGGAACCACACTGGGACGGGGCTTCGATGCAGTAGAAGATGGCGACCTTGGAATGCCCGGCCGCGTGGGCGAGGATTGCCGGCGCCGCCCCGTACGGGTTCCAGCCCGCTCCGGCCGGGAAGACATCGCCACTATCCCACCACTCGTTCTCGGGAGCGCAGTTGCATCCCCCGATCTCGGGGATGCCCTCCTGCTCCAGGTAAGGCAGCACCGTCGGTGCCGAGAATGGAGAGAACACGGATACCTCGGCAATCACGTGCTCCGACTCGACCTGCTGCTCGGTCTCCGTCAGCGCGGTGCTCGGATCTCCCTGATCATCGGCAGATATCAGCCGGATCGGATGGCCATTGAGGCCGCCACACGCATTCGCGGCCTGGACCCACAGCTGCAGCCCGGTCAGAGCCGGGGCGAAGACGGCGCCTATAACACCCGAATACGTACCGGTGTTGCCTATCGCCACGGGGGTGCCGGTCGCGGGGCTACACGATGTCAGACCGACCGCCTCCGGGCCGCCTGACCCCGACGCGGTGCCGTTGTCGGGAGACGAACCCGAACCGCCACCCGATCCTCGAGGCTCTGATGATTTAGTCCCCGAAGACCCGCCGGATGAACGCCCGCCGCCAGAGGTCTGACCGCCCGAACCCTGCGCCGACGGGGAGCCTGCCCCGCTGCTCTGGGCGACAGGAGTACCGGCCCCGGAGGTGCCTTGCCCGGTGGCAGCCGATCCGCTCCCGCCACCTGAGGCTACGGTGCCAGAAGACCCAGACGTAGCCCCGACGGTTCCCGAGCCGCCCGAACTGGCCGAGCCGCCCGAACTGGCCGAGCCACCGGACCCAAGAAGGCTCCCTGACCCCGACGACGTGCTGCCCGAACCCGAACCCGACGCGGCCTCGATCTGTGACATCGGTATCCGGGCACCACACCCACTCGCTACGAGCGTAAAGGCGAGCAGGACGACCAACCCGATAGTTCCTAACCGGGTCCTGCCCGGGCGCTCCCGAGCGAATCGGTCCTCAATAGTTCCACACATCTTTTCCCCCATCCCTCCGCCTCTACGAGCGACAAGTTGTCTCAACTACCACTCAGTTGTGGCGAACCTTTAGAGGGATTTTGGCACCTTTTTCGGGGCTAGTCAACTCTCATGTTGACAAACACCGACGGAGGAGCGACCTATCAGCCTTGGCTGCCGGAGAAGAACGTCACTGACTGGCCCAAACCTGCGATCGTCGGCCCGACCGGGGTGTCCTGGATCCCGGGCGCGTTCCCCAGATTGGTAAGCAGGTTGCTCCCGTCGGTGATTCCGGGATTGAGGAGGGCGTTGAGGGCTGACGCCGACTGACTGGCCGAGATCTGCTGTTCGATGTAGGTGGAGCCCTCGTTGGCAACCGACTGGCATTGTGAGCCGATCTCAGCAGCCAGCGGCGAGAACTGCTTGGAGGCATCCGCCTGCGCCACGACCGCCGACACGGCCGTCAAGGCAGTCTGGCAGCCTTCGGGAAGCCCGACGCTGTCGCCGAACTCGAAGAGGGTGAGCAGCGGCGTTACCACTGCGGTCGACTGGTCGCTCGGTGGCGGCGACGCGGACGCAGCCGTCGGGATCAGGTAACCGGTGCTGACCGCGACGGCTGCCGCTGAAAGGACCAAGGCCCGCCGCTGAAGCCGGCGTCGGGTGGTTTGGTTATTTCGTAACAAGGATCTTCCCCTTCCTGGTTGCACGACGGAATGTGATTGTTTCACGGATGATGCCCTAGAAAGAACGTCGACCTGACCGCCAGTAGACGGACCAATTGAGAGGCGGCAAATATGACTATGGCTCCGAGGACGAGAATGAGATAGATACTCGCGTTCGATGGCCCCTTGATCGCAGCAGATCGCGTTTCGGTCAGCGGTGTAGATGCCGACGGTGCGCCGAGTTGCGAGGGTGCCCCGGCGGTCGAGGGCGCGACTGCGACACTCTGGGATGCGTTGGAGGGCGCTGAGGCCGTACTGGCGACCGGCGTCGTCGCACCACCAGTAGCCGGTATCGCGGTCGAGGAGTTGGACTGGGAAGACGAGGTCACCGCAGCTGGAACCGTTGCGCTGCCGGACGATACGGCGGGCGCGGTGGAGCTTGGGGTGGACGGCACCGGCGCGACCCCAGAGCCCAGGCCGGCCACGTCGGTGGCGGATACGTAGACCCGTCCGAGCACGTAGGTCACATCGACCAGCCCTTGGCTGGGAACATTCTCCTGCATGGCGACTTGCAAGGCGCCCGACGTAACCCCCTGCAGAGTCTTGTCGGGATCCGGGGTCGAGCCCGTGCCTGTCGTCCCGTCGGTGTAGGAGAACATCTGGGGCAAGAGGCTGAGACTCACACCCGAGGGAGCGAGGAGACTGTTGAGCGAGGCCAGGACCGGGTTGGACACTGCTATAGGCGTGTTGATGCCCAGGACGTTGAGCCCATCCAAAGTCAAGCCAGTCTTGACCCCCACTACCGATATCGTACCCAGATCCACGGTCGTCTTGAGAGACGGTGGGCCCGAGGTAGGAACGGTCATGGTTTCGGTGGACGACACGTTGCCGATATCGAATAGCTGGCCGAAGTTGACGGCATCGGCGCCGGCGACCGCGGTCGCGGTAACGCTTCCGTCGCCATTGACCGTGGTCTGAGCGCTGGCGAACATGGTCGGGTTGGCCGCACCAGGGGCTTGTGCCCCCAGGCTCACCTGGCCGACGGAGGTCGTCCCGGAGCTCGTGGCGGCAACGTCATAGCCGTCGATCACCTCTTGGCCCGTCGGCTGAGCCGGATAGCTGGAGCTGACGTACCCCGGCAGGGGGGGAAGGGTGGGCAGCTGCCCCCCCGACCCCAGGCCATTCACGAGGGGTGGCAGGCCGTAGATGACGGGAGCGTAGGGGGCCCCCGCGTCGGCCAGACTCTCGCCCAGACTGGACAAGGTTGCCGAAGCCCCGTAGGGGCTGGCCGAGTAGGCCTGGATGAGGGGCGCCGACGGATCGGTGATGGTGATCTCCATGGCGTCGCCCTCGGCGGCGACGTTGAAGTTGTTGCTGCTAGGTAGACCCCCACTGATCGAGGTGTCCGCCAGAGCCGGCCCGGCCAGAAGAGCGGTGACGGCGACCGCGATGGCACTTATCAACATGAAGACCTTCTTGCGACTACCACGCGGCAGCGGGCCGGCGTTCGTCATGATGCCAAGGCCCCCAGATATGAGTTGGCGACGATCTCGTCGCTGATTTCGTATGGTTCGCCGACAAAAGTGATCTGACCCTTATTCATGATGTAAACGCAATCCGCCAGTTCGAGGGCCTTCGATACGTACTGCTCCACGAGGAGGAGAGACGCTCCCCGCGATGCCAGAACGCGCAGGTAGTCGAAGATCTCGTCAACGATCTTGGGGGCCAGCCCCATCGAAACCTCGTCGAGAAGGACCACCTTCGGGGAGCAGACGTAGGCGTGGGCCAGCGCGAGCATCTGCTGCTCTCCACCTGACATGGACCCGGCCAGCTGACTCAGTCTCTCGCCCAGTCTGGGAAAAGCTTCAGCTGCCTGCTTGATCGCCCTTCGATCGAGCTCCGGCGGGGCCTGCAAGCGTATGTTGTCCGCCACCGAAAGCGCAGGAAACACACCCCTGCCTTCCGGCACGTGGCAGATCCCGAGGCTCGCCATCTGGTACGCGCTGGCACCGGTGACTATCTGGTCGTCGAGGACGATCTCGCCGTGGCTGGAGCCCAGCAGGCCGGAAGCGACCCGCAGCAGCGTCGTCTTTCCAGCTCCGTTTGGGCCCAGGAGAGCCACGACGCAACCCTCAGGGACCGTGAGGTCTATGTTCCGTATGACGGTGCCGGAGTCGTAGCCGGCGGAGATCGAAGATAGCCGGAGCATCAGTCGACCCCTTGGGCCTCTCGGGGCTCGCCAACTCTTTCCGTGCCGAGGTATGCCCGCCTTACTACCTCGGACTCGAGGGTCTGACTGGTGGTCCCCGCGAAGATCAGCCGCCCGAAGTCGAGCACGTACACGTAGGTGCATATGGCCGCAACGAGAGCCATGTCGTGTTCGACCAGAAGGACGCCGACTCCAGTCTCATCGACGTATTCCTCCAGGACCCGCCCGAACCGATCGGTCTCGTAGTGGTCGAGGCCCGACGATGGCTCGTCAAGTAGCAGAAACCGGAAGGGGCTGGCGATGGCCCGGGCCAGTTCGACCAGGCGCCGCTGACCGGTGGACAACCCTCCTGCGACCTGGCTGCCGAGGTGGGAGATACCACAGCGCTCGAGGGCATCCGTCGAGCGCTGCGAGATGGCATCTCGCTCCCGGCGGGTGGAGATGATCTGCCCGAGCGGCTTCTGAGAGGAGAATACCGCCTCTGGTCCGAGGCGCACGTTCTGCTCGACTGTCATCGAGTTGTACAACTCCATCCGCTGGAAGGACCGACCCAGGCCCCGTCCAGCCCGTCGCGACGGAGAGAGGCGGTCCAGCGACTCGCCCCCGAGCGACACACTTCCGGTGGAGGTCGACACAACGCCAGTGCTGGCATTGAACATGGTGGTCTTGCCCGCCCCGTTCGGTCCTATCAGGGCCGTAATCGTCCCCGGCTCAGCGTGAAGCGACACCTGATCTATAGCAACGAGGCCCCCGAAGCGGACCGTGATCTCCCGCACTTCGAAATCGGGCATCGCCGCCACTAGATCGCGTCGTCTGGGGGCGCTCGTCATCGGAAGACCTCGGTCGGCACCAACCGAGTTCGCCGGCTAGCGACCGGGCTCTCGCCAAGACGCAACGAAGTCCGCTCCCCTTCTGCCCGGGTGTGGACTCGAATGGCCGGAAAGACAGCGACGCCGAGGGCGAGCAGCCCGAACGCAACCCCCTCGTACTTCAAGACGAGGCTGTCGTTGAACGGCTTGTAGATCTTGATCACTTCAAATACGAAGGCGGCGACTAGAGGTGACAGGATCGGTCTCCGCCAGCAGAAGGCGAGGACGGCGACGATGGCAATGGAGTTGAAGTATCCGAAAGCGCCGGTCGTCTGGCCCGAAGCGTTGCGGGTGACTCCCGAGATGATGGCCCCTCCGATCCCAGCCATGAACGCCGCGATACAGAAGACATACAGCCTGGTGACCCGGGTGTTGGCCGCGTGGGCCTCCAAGGCCGCGGGCGAGTCTGCCAAGCCCCTCAGCAGCCGTCCGAGCCGGGTGCGCCGGATAACCACGATGGCCGCTGCGCACAGGACGGCTACCGCGAGCGAGACATAGAAGTAACCCTCATCTGTAGAAAGGTGAAGGCCGGGAAGGGAAGGGCGGGTGACGGTCTGGAAGTCCTCAGAGCCGAACATCACGAAGGTGGTGTACACGAGGTTCTGCAGCAAGAGGCCCAGGCCGAAGGTGGCTACAGCCAAGTAGATGCCCGAGAGACGGAACGACGGTATGGCGGCCAACGCCCCGATTGGGACTGCGATGAGGCCCCCCAATAGGAGGGCTATGGCCCACGGGAGACCGGCGTGCTCGGCGTGTGCGAAGGTCGTCGCACCCACGGCGGCGAAGGCCATCTGGCACAGGGATATCTGGCCGGACGTCCAGAGGAGCAGGCCGAGGGAACCGAGGACGATGGCGAAGCCCAGTCCGGTCGTGTACTGGTTGAGGTCGGCCTGCCCGACAAGTGCGGGGAGCAAGAGGGCGATCACTACGGCAGCGACTCCGCCGGAGACCATCATCTCCGACGGAATCGGACGGATTGGCGGGAGCCTCCTCACCCGCCGCTCCCCGCGTTCCACGAACCTTCGACGGGGGATGAACAGCAGGGCTAGGGCGAGGGTGATGAAAGGTACCTGGGTGTACAGCTCCGACACCAGGGTGATCGACTGCCCGGCGAATCCGTAGGACATCACATTCATCGCAATCCCGATGCCGATCGCGGCCCCAAAGGTGATGGGAAGGCTGGAGAAGAAGCCGAGCGCCGCAGCTCCGAATGCCGTGATGTAGAGGAGCAGCATCTGGTCGACGTCGATCCCCAGCAGGGGAGCGATTAGCATGCCCGATATCGACACGAAACTCGAGCCGATGGCCCAGGCGTAGCGCCGGATGATCACCGGGTTCGTCGCCTCGAGAGCGAGGAGATCTGGATCGTCGACGAGCGCCTGCATCGCCACCCCGACGCGATGGGTCTTGAAGAAGACGTAGAGTCCCGCCGTAGCAGCGACGGCGAGAACGGTGACGATGATCTGACTGGCCGACACCGCCACTCCACCAATGTGAAAGGCGCCAGTGGGAAGGAACGCCTTGAAGGGTATGGTCGCCTGCCCGTAGGCGCCAGTGAGAACCGACTGGATGAGAACGAGCATCCCGATGGTCGCCACGACGCGCATGATGGGCGGGGCGTCCGACAACCAAAAGGCGATCCTCTCCAGAACGGCCGAACCAACCACACCGACCACCAAGAGCGCCCCGATGGCCGCGATCGGCCATGGCCAATGCTCGGTGTCTCTGAATGTGTAGAACAGATAGGCCGAGGCCGCAGCCTGGGCGCCGATGGCAAAGTTGAAGATGCCGGACGTCTTGTAGGTGAGGACCAAGCCGATGGCGGCCAGCGAATAGATGGAGCCGTCGGATATCCCGTCCACCACGAAGGGCCATATTCGGCTGGGCAACAGGACGAGTACCAGGACCAGGACGACCAAGCTCGACCCGACCACGGCCCTCCGCGTGCTCCAACGAGACCAGCCGGCGGCGGCGCTCCTGACGGCAGCTGAACGGACTTGGACACTCATGGTCGGCAGACCCCGCATGGGGTGAGGCCCCCGGCGACAAGATCTGCCCTTGGGCGTTCCTTCCAGTTCCGTCCCCGCGCCATCGGACACGACGGTCGGTGGTACCAGGCCGAGTGGGGTCCCGCCACGAGTCCGTCCAGGACCTCATCGACAGCAATGGTCGCCTGCTGCTTGGAGACAGCCGGGCCTACTCTGAGCTTCAGCAGCCGGCGCCGGGTCTCCCCCACCATTTTGCGGCCCCGGAGGAACCACAACAGCTGGCTCGTGGTAGCCACGATCAGACCACCTACAGCCAGGTCGGCCCACCCGATCTGCTTGCCGTAGCTTGGCTGCCCTGAGACCTGATACCAGGCCACCGCCCAAATCACGATCCCTATCGCGGAGGGAACCGCCGCGGCCAAGACGTCGTCCGCTCTCCATAAGGTCTCGCGCTCGTCCGCCGATGTGAGAGCCCGAGGTCGGGAGGCTGTCACTGTTCCGACGGGAGCTGCTTCGGCGGGCGGGTTGCGGCCGTCCGCGGTCGGCTCGGGGTGCGCCGGTCTCGGGACCCCCCCGTCGCCTTGGCAGCGGGTTCTCGACGGGGTCTAACCGGCTTCGCCCTCGTCGTAGAGGTCGCAACGGCGGACGACGAACCGGCAAGTGCGTCTGCCTCCTCGACGTAAATCTCACTCTCCCGAGTGGGCGTGTCCCTTTCGGCTGAACGATTGGTCCGGCGTGGACTCGGCGTGGGCTCGGCATCGGTGTCGTCCACCACCAGGACCTCGGATGACGTCTCCCTGATGGCGACCTCGATGCGGCGAAGGATCCTCCACTCGTCTCTCAAGTCTGCTGAAAGCCAGAGCATGGCCCCGAGGCCAACGAGGAGAAGCCCGCCGATCCCCCCGGAAATGATGTACGGCATCTGCGCGGCTGGGTACGCAAACCGGCTCACCCCTAACCAACCAACCACCAGGGCGATCCCCCCAGCAGCGATCAATGCCCAAGCGGCGCACCGGTCCCACTGAGCTCTTATCCAGGTCAGCAGGTCCACTGATTCCCTCCCCGTGGTATCAACGCTTCCGATTCCTTACGGCACTTTCGCATAGCTGCCAGACAGTTGTCAACTCTTGTGTTGACTAGACTGGGACCGCTCCGTAACGGCTAGACCCAGGTGCCCTCGGCATCCTTGGTCGCGAACCTGGGTATGACGTCGTTGGCCAGTTTGTACAGCTGCTCCTGGTTCTCCTGCGGATCCAGGTGGCCCTGCCCGAATTGGAACCAGATCTCGTTGAACCCAAGAACGTCGTGAGCGGCCTCTATTTGCCGTGAAATGTCATCGGCGCTTCCCATGATGCAGTTCGCGTAGCCCTGCCCGAAGGGGATGAACCATTCATTCCAGTACCAGTCGTGGTCTCTCTTGATCTCCTCGAGGCGCTCCTTGGAGTCGCATAGCATGAGGATTCCCCCCCACCCGGCCGCGTCTTCGCGCTTCACGTCGCGTCCGGCCTCCTCCGCCGTCTTCATATAACGGCTCCAAAGCGCCTCGCAGAAATCCATCCGGTTGGCCAATACGATCGGCTTGCCGCCCTCCCGGGCCCACATGTCGATGGTGCGCATGCTGTGGGCAAACGCACCGTACAAAGGCGGGTGGGGTTGCTGGTAGCAACGGGGGGCGATCCCGATCTCGTGGACGAGGCCGTCGGGACCTTGACCGGCTCCGTACTTCTCGTATGCAGGATGCCCGGACAGTCCAACCTCTGGGGGGAACGACCAGTACTTCCCTTTGTGGGTGAAAGTGGAGTTCAACCACGCTTTCTTGACGATCTGAACCGACTCTTCGAAGATCTCCCTGTTCATCTGGTCGACTTCATCTCGATTCTTGGCCAGGTCCGGGGTGGTCGCGTTGATACCGGGCACAGCTGCGTATGACCCCACCCAGCGACTCTGGTATCCCCTCGTGAATCCGATCATCAGCCGCCCCTTCAACATGTGGTCCAGAGTGGCTATCTCCTCGGCTGCCTTGACGGGGTTGTGTGTCGGGAGCACGTATCCCAGAGTCGCCACCTTCATCCGCTTCGAGTGGAGGCCCACGAAAAGGCTGAACATGCCAGGGCTGTTGGTGATCTCCATGCCCTCGATCTGAAGGTGGTGCTCATTGTGCCCGTAGCTGGCGAATCCCAACTCGTCAGCCAGGCGGATGTAGTCCCGGACCTCCTCCAGGTACCTCTGATAAAGGTCGGGGTCCTGACCTGCCATCCCCTTCTCCAGATCTGCCCGTCGCCCGATAACACCCGGCTGAATCAGATGGAACTTCATCGGTGAGCCTCCCTTTCGTCTCGGACCACTATCGCTCGTCGTCGGCCTGCTGTCAACTTACGTGTTGACTACATGGCGGTGGAAGTGGTGATATACACGTGGACGCCAAATCATCTGGTGGGGAGGGACGGTCTTGCCCCAGACAACACGCCTATTAGCCGAGTTTGCGGCTGACGCTGAACTGAGCGAGTCGAGCTCAGCTACGGGACACGTCAAGAAGGCGATCCTTGATGTTGTTGGCGTCACTCTGCGGGGATCGCTTGAACCAGCCGGCGAGATGGCGCTTGACTACGCCCGGTCGTATTCGTCGAGCGGGCCAGCCACCATCATCGGCGGTGGGCTGCGGCTCGCTCCTGCCCTGGCGGCCTTCGTCAATGGCACAGCCGGCCACGCTCTGGACTTTGACGATATCGGTCTCGGCGCCGGTCACGTCACCGTGGCCATTGCCCCCGCCGCGATCGCGGTGGCCGAATCGGTTGGGGCGACCGGCCACGATCTTTGCCAGGCCATGGTGGTCGGATACGAGATCGCCAGCAGGCTCACCCGGATGTACGTCGATACCCGCCTCGGCCCCTATGCCGCCGGATATCACAAACCCTCGGTGTACTCCGTCTTCGGTGCCACGGCGGCTGCGGGCCGCCTCCTCGGGCTGGATCGCAACCGTATGCAGAACGCTCTCGGGATGGCCGCCTCCCAGACGGGCGGGTTGAGGGTCAACTTCGGCACGATGACGAAGCCGATGCACGCAGGAGTGGCGAACCGGACTGGAGTCGAGGCGGCCGTTCTGGCGGCGCGCGGGTTCACGGCCAGTCCCGATGCCATCGAGGGTCGCTTCGGGTGGCACGACGTCATCTGCCGGGGACAGGGCGACCTAGAAGTCGCCCTGAAGGGCCTCGGAGACGGCTACGCCATCGACGATGGCTTGATCTACAAGCTGTATCCCTGCTGCGGAGCCAACCACTACGCCATCGACGCGGTGTTGAACCTACGCCGCCAGTGCGGATTCTCCGTTGAGGACGTCGACATGGTCGACGTCTTCATCGAGTCTCGCAACCTCGAGGAGGTTCTCGTCTACCCATGGCCGCGCAGCGGTCTGGAGGGCAAGTTCTCCCTCGCGTTCAACGTCGCAGCCGCCCTGACGGACGGAGAGGTGACCATCGATACCTTCACCGACGAGGCCGTGTCACGCCTTGAGGCGGTCAGACCCCGAGTCCGAGTGCACCCGGTACACGACCTACCACAGAACGGGGCTCGGATCGCCGTCCACCTATCGGACGGTCGCGTCGTAGAGAGAGAGCAGCTCGTATTGCGGGGCAGCCTCGAGGATCCTCTGGCGTGGGCCGATCTTGTCGACAAGTTCGCCGCCAATGCCGACGACATCATCGGCGCCGTCCGACGCGAAGCCGTCATCGACGCGGTGAGGAACCTCGATCAGCTGAAAGGCATCGGCCAGCTGACGGAGCCGCTGCTAAGTCCTTAGGCGCCGGGCTGCGCCGCCTCAAGGGGCGGAAGGGTGTGGCCAAGCCGGGTGCGCTTCGTGCTCAGATAAGTCAGGTTCTCGGCGCACCACGGAACGACCAAAGGAAGAGATTCTACATCAAGTCCGGCTTCCGACAGGGCCGTCTTCTTGGCCGGGTTGTTGGTCAAAAGCTGTACTCGTTGGAGCCCAAGGTCCCGCAGGACTTCTGCCGCGCCCCGGTAGTCGCGGTCGTCGACGCCGTAACCCAGGGCGACATTGGCGTCGACGGTGTCGAACCCCAGATCTTGCATGGCGTACGCCCGCAGCTTCGGGAGGAGCCCGATGCCCCGCCCTTCCTGACCTTTGACATACAGGAGAACACCACAACCGTTTTCGGCGATGTAGGCCATCGCCGCCTCCAACTGCCTTCCACAGTCGCAACGCTGAGATCCCAACACGTCCCCCGTAAGGCACTCCGAGTGCACCCTCACCGGCACCGGAGTCCGCCGATCGAGGTCGCCGGAGATCAGCGCCAAGTACTCCAGGCCGTCTTCCGATCGGTAACCCACCGTGCGCCACCGTCCGAGTGGAGTCGGGATGGTGGTCTCCGTCACCCTTTCGACCTGGATCCTCTCGCGATCACGCCGTACCAAGTACGACGGTCCGCTCGGCTGACCGGATCTCAAATGGTCGACGATCTCCTGGATCGACACCATGATCAAGCCGTGCCTCTCGGCGAAGCGAACCAGGTCGGCGCCCCGGGCCATCGTCCCATCGTCGTTCAGGATCTCACAGATGACTCCGGCCGGGAAACGGCCAGCCATCCGGGTCAGCTCGACCGAGGCCTCGGTATGACCGCGCCGTTCCTCCAGCCCACCCGGAACGGCTCGGAGCGGGAAGACGTGCCCCGGCCGGCGAAAGTCCACCGCCCGCGCGCCGGATTGCACAGCCCGCCTGATGGTGCGGGCCCGATCGGCTGCCGATATTCCGGTCGACCCATCCACGTCCAAGTCGATGGAGACCGTGAAGTTTGTTTCGACTTTCCCCGACGAGACCATGGTCCCGATGCCGAGCTCGTCCAGGCGTTGGCCCGTCATCGACAGGCAGATCAGGCCGCGGCAGTGCACAGCCATGAACGCGATACCCGCGGCGTCCACGCAATCTGCGGCGATGACCAGATCGCCTTCATCCTCTCGGTCAGGGTCGTCGGTCACTATGACTGGCTGGCCCTGGGCGATCGCGGCCACAGCAATGACTACCCGGTTCCGCATGCCCACATTCTGGCTCCAGTCGATAGCATTGTCAACACTTCTGTTGACGATCTGGTATCCGGACGATAGGCTACAACGTGACCGTTGACTGCCATGGCAGCGTGGCGGGATGGCGGTCACGAAACGTCCACGCTCCAGTAGTGAGGTCGATGCGCATGACGAGCGACGGTGAGGGCAGGGAAGGTCCAAGCGGCTCGGGCATTCTCGACGGCCTGCGGGTCGTGGAATTGTGCGACGAGCAGGGCGAGTATGCCGGCCTTCTGCTATCAGCGCTCGGCGCCGATGTCATCAAAGTGGAGCCACCTGGTGGAAGCCTGTCTCGATATATCGGTCCCTACCTGGACGGCAAGGAGGGCGCCGAACGCTCTTTGCATTTCTGGCAACACAACCGGGGGAAGCGATCGGTCGTGGTCGATACCTCGGTGACTTCAGACCAGCGGCTGCTTGACGAACTGGTCAGCAGGTCGGACATTCTGCTGCACTCCTACTCCCCTTCAAGGGGAAGCGGGATTGATGTGTCGGCGGTGTCCAGCCGGAATCCCTCGTTGGTGATCGGCGTGCTCACGCCGTTCGGAGAATCGGGCCCATGGGCGAATCTCAAGGGGTCTGACCTGATACATCTGGCCCTCGGCGGACCGGTGATGAACTGCGGATACGACTCCCGACCCGACGGTCAGTACGACCTTCCCCCCGTCGCCCCCCAGTCGTGGCATTCCTACGTCATCGCGGGCGAGCAGCTGGTCATCGGCTTGCTGGCTGCTCTGATCTACCGCCAGCGAACCGGGGAGGGCCAGACCCTGAGCCTGGCCGTGCACGAAGCGGTGACGAAAAGCACCGAACTGGATCTCATGAACTGGGTGATGCGCCGGGCTCCGCTCCACCGCCAAACGTGCCGGCATGCGGCCGAGCGGCCGTCTGCGACCCCGACGATCGCCCAGACCAAGGACGGTCGCTGGATGGTGACCAACCCCATGGGGGCGAAGAATGAAGGTCAGATTCTCGAGTTCGTCCGCAGTTTCGGCCTGACCACCGATCTGGACTCGACTGACACCGACTCGGAGGGCGCCCGCCCGATCCCGGGTAGCAACGCCGCGTCTGAGCGGGATTCCCGTATATCGGAGCTCATACAGCGGCTGGTGCGGAAGTTTTCCTACGGTGAGCTGCCGTGGGAGCAGGCCCAAGCTGCGGGGTTGGTTTGCGCTCCTCTCCGACTGCCACACGAGAACCTCGGCGACGAACACTGGTCGGAGCGCTCAACTTTTGCGGCCATCGAACATCCTGAGTTCGGCCGGTCGTTCTCGTATGCCGTGCGGAAATGGCGATCGACCGCTCCAGACTGGGTCGCCGGGACCCGGGCTCCTCTCCTCGATGAACACAGGGATGAGATACGGCTACAAGCGACCTCGACCCCCCGGGGTCTGGACCACATTCACACCCGAACCCCGTTCGCTGACGCCCGGGCGTCTGCTGAGGCAGCTCTCACCCTCTCGGCCCGGGGGAAGCCATTCGCCCTGCAAGGGATCCGGATCTTCGACTTCAGCTGGTTTCTTGCCTCGGCCGGCGGGACCCGCTTCCTCGCCGCGCTCGGTGCGGAGGTGATCAAGGTGGAGTGGAAGGCCCACCCTGACACCCGGATGGCCGCCATGGCACCCGTCGGCGGCCGCAGCCTCCGCGACCAAGCCAACGGGCCCCTTCCCGGGGTGACCGACCCCGACATGGGTGGCCAGTTCAACAACAAGAACTCGGGGAAGCGGGGAATCTCGCTCAACGTTCGCCACCCCGAAGGGCTGGCCATCGCCCGACGCCTGATCGCCATCTCCGACGTGGTGGCCGAAGGCTTCTCGCCCGGCGTCATGGACCGATGGGGCCTCGGCTATGAATCCCTCCGCGATATCAAGCGAGACATCATCTACGCCCAGCAGTCGGGCATGGGGTCGCTGGGCCGGTATGGCCGCTTCCGGGCCGTCGGGCCGATTGCCGCCGCCCTGTCCGGCATCTCGGAAATGTCGGGACTCCCCTCCCCCGCCATGCCCGCCGGCTGGGGCTACTCGTACCTCGACTGGATCGGAGCGTACAGCTTCGCATCCGCCATTCTGGCCGCCATCCTCTACCGCAACAGAACGGGACAGGGTCAGTGGATCGATGCGTCGCAGACCGAGGCCGGCATCTTCCTGACTGGAGGTTCCGTGCTCGAGTGGTCCGCCAACGGAAGCCCGTACGTCCGGACCGGTAACCGATCCCCGCATCTCCCGTCGGCCCCGCACGGCATCTATCCCTGCGCGGGCGAGGACCGCTGGATCGCCATCGCCTGCTTCACCCAGGACGAGTGGAAAGCCCTCTCGTCTGTCCTGCCAGAGGGCTGGCTGACCGCCGACGGGTTCGCCACGCTCGAGCAACGCATCGAGCACCAGGATGAGCTCGACCGTCTCCTCGGGGCCGCCACGGTCCGATGGGAACCGCACGCGCTGATGGAGGCGCTTCAAAGCGCCGGCGTACCGGCCGGCGTCTGCCAAACAGCCGCGGACCGCTGCGACGGGGACCCGCAGTTGCGTCACCTGGAGTGGCTCACGGAGGTGACCGGGTCGAAGATCGGCACCTGGCCGGTCGCCGAGGTCCCGGTCAAGATGAGCCTGACTCCCCCGTACGTGGGCGGCCCGGTCGATCGGGGGGCGCCGTGTTATGGCGAGGACAACGAGTGGCTGCTCGGGGAACTGCTTGGCATGAGCAGCCGGGAGATCGAGCGGCTGCGGGCGGACGGCGTCATATGAGGCCACGGACCATCCCGCTATGCGTGTTGGAGCCGTGGCCCGGCGCGGCGGGCCGACCAGCCGTTGTGGTCGACGACGAGAGCGTGACCTTCGAACGCCTGCAGCGGGACTGTCTCAACTATGCGCACGGACTTTTCGAGGCCGGACTCGGGCCGGGCGACCACGTGGGAATCCTGATGGCCAACGGCGTCGAGTGGATCGAGGCTTTCCTGGCGGTGGCGCTGCTCGGAGCGGTATCGGTACCACTTAACACCCGCCACGAGACGGACGAGCTCCGCTACGTCGCAGCCCACGCCGGGCTGGCGGCCATCATCACAACCGCCCGGCCAGCAGGAAGTACCGACCTCGCCGAACTGGTGCGCCGATCGCTTCCGGAGAGTTGGGGCAACGATCCCCCGGACGGGTACGCCCGGCTTTGCCCCCTCCGCGTGTTCATCGAGGGGTCCGACGATCCCTCTACCCCATCTCCGGGAAGGTTGCGGTCCACTGTCGCCCTCAAAGACGAGAAGGTCGTCGCGGCGGCCCGGTCGGTGCAGCCGTCCGACATCGCCACGGTCTTGTACACCTCCGGGACGACGTCGAGGCCGAAGGGGTGCATGATGAGCCACGAAGCTCTGGTCCGGACGGGCGCAGCGCGATTCGACGAGCGCCGCCGGAGCATCGGCCCGCAGACCGTGTGGTCTCCCTGCCCCCTCTTCCATGTAGGAGCGCTCGTCCCGCTGCTTGGCTGCCTGGCGACGGGGTCCACGTTCGTGACCACCAGGCTCTTCGAAGCCACACGGTCGCTCCAGACCATCGAGCGGGAAAGGGTCACGGTAGCCCTTCCCCTGTTCTCGGCCTTCACAGACGCCCTGCTCGACAGCCCGGACTTCGAACCAGCCGACCTCCGCAGTCTCGGTTCGATCTTGACCACCGGACCCATTTCCGGAGTCGAACGAGCTCAACACGCATTCGCCCCGGCGAAGTTGGTATCGGGCTACGGCATGACCGAGCTGTGCGGGGTGGCGGCATCGACGCCCGTCGACGAAGACGACGACGACACGTTGGTATGGAGCGGCCGGCCCTTCGAGGGGATCGAAATGACCGTCGTAGATCCCGAAGATGGCACACCGCTGCCACCGGGTCAACTGGGCGAGATCATCGCCCGGGGCTACTGCACCGTCACGAGCTACCTTCACGACGCTGAGGCCACCTCCGCCGCGTTCGACGAAGACGGATGGTTCCACACCGGGGACATGGGCATAGCAAGTCCGGATGGCAGAATCGCCTTCCGCGGCCGATTCAAGGACATGCTCAAGGTAGGGGGCGAAAACGTCTCTGCCTTGGAGGTCGAAGAATTCCTCAGCCGCCACCCAGCCGTACGCCGGGCCGAGGTGGTCGGGACTCCCGACGCTCGCCTCAACGAGGTCGTCGCCGCGTTCATCGAACTGGCGCCCGGCCATAACGCCACGGCCGAAGAAATCATCTCCTTCTGCCGAGGACGAATCTCCAGGTTCAAGGTGCCCCGAGTGGTGGACTTCGTCGAGTCCGATCAGTGGCCGATGTCCGCAACCAAGGTCGACAAGATCCGACTGCGCGAGCGGATCGGGCGGGCCCACCGATGAACTCCACGACGTCGGCGGGGATCGTCGACGCCTGGATCAACCCCAATCTCGGGGGAATGCTCGACAGCAAGGACCGCGACGTCACCTACCTCTTCCCCGGCCTCCGGGAGCGACTGGAGCGAGGCACGTCGCTCGAGCAGCTGATAGACGAGATGGACGAGGCTGGGGTTGACCGCGGCGTTCTGTGCTCGGGCTACAACACCGAGGGTGACCTGGCCTGGGTTCGCGAAGCCATCGACAAGCACCCGGAGCGTTTCGTGGGGTCACACGTCGTCGACCCCCGCCAGGGAATGAGCGCCGTGCGTCTGGTCGAAATGCTGGTCGGGCAGGGCGGCTTCAGACTTATCCGTATGTTGGGCCTGCAGACTCAGGCCTACTACAACGACTCGATGTACTACCCGGTGTACGCCAAGTGCATCGAGTTGGGGGTTCCCGTCGGCCTCAACGTCGGGTTCCCAGGCCCACTGGTACCGAGCAAGTACCAGGATCCGCTTCCCATCGACGATGTCTGCTCGTTCTTTCCCGAGCTGAAGGTGGTGTTGCAACACGGCGGGGAACCGTGGGTCGACGTCTGCGTCAAGCTGATGCTCAAATGGCCTGGGGTCTTCTACATGACCTCGGCCGTCGCTCCCCGTCGTGTGCCCGAGGCGATACTCCAGTATGCCAACACCCGAGGCCGTGACCGGATCATGTTCGCCAGTGACTATCCGCTGCTCAGCCACGAGCGCTGTGCGCGAGAAATCGCCGGCCTTCCATTTAGAGACGAAGACAGGCGCCAGGAGTTCTCCGCTGGAAACGCCGATCGGCTGTTTTTCCAGGCGGCATAGCTCTGCGGCTCAGCGGAAACGTTTAGACCTCAACCTTCGCGGTCTCGCTCAGGAGCTTCCTGTTGACTTTCCCGGTGGGGGTCATCGGCAGTTCGGCCAAGAACTCGACAATCCGCGGCTTCTTATACGAGCCGAGCTCCTGTTCGATGTAGGTCGAGACGTCCGCCGCGGACAGGTGAGAGCCCTGCGCCCGGACCACGACCGCCTTGATCACCTCACCCCAGTCCTTGTCCGGAACGCCGACCACGACGACCTCGGCTACCTCGGGATGATTCCCCAGGGAGCGCTCCACCTCGGCCGGGAACACGTTTTCGCCACCGGTGATGATCATGCTCTTCAACCGGTCGACGATGTAGATGTGACCTTCCTCGTCCCAAGCGCCACCGTCGCCGGTGTGGATCCACCCGTCCCGCAGCACTTCGGCGGTTTCGTCCGGCCGGTTCCAGTAACCGATCATGTTGTTGGGACCTCGATGGCACACTTCGCCCATGGTGCGGCCGTCCTGGGGCACCAGTTGGCCGTCCTCACCGAGAATCGCCACGGTGCTGAACAGGGCCGCTTTGCCGCACGAGCGCAACAGACCCGGATTCTCGCCGCGCAGGGCCCGCCGGTGGCTCTCGGGGCCCAGGTAGGTGCCCGGCCCGAATTCGGTCATTCCCCAGGCCTGCATGAGGTCCGACTCGAACACCTGGGTCGCGTCCCGGATGACCTCTTCTGCGGTGGGCGCCCCGCCGTATTCCACCTGCCGTATCGACGACGGATCCAGACCTTTGGCCTTGGCGGCGTTGATGAGGCGCGGCAGCATGGTGGCGATGGCAAAGAATCCGCTCACCCGCTCGTCTTTGATGATCTCGAGCAGAGACTCAGCCTCGAAGTTGGCGACGACCACGGGCCGGCCCGAGGCCAGGTAGGCGAGGGGCATGTAACCCACCACGTGAAACAGCTGTCCGAGCATCAAGTAGATGTCCGTCTCGGCGATGCGGGCGGCGGCCAGATAGTCGACCGAGCACGCGCCGTAGGAATACTGCGTGTGTACGCCTGACTTGGGGATGCCGGTCGTGCCACCCGTCGACACGGCTAGATAGGGCTCGTGGAGCAGGAGGCCGGGTTCCGGCAAGCGGATGGAATCCAGTTCCAGCGAGGCCCCTTTTAGCAACTGTTCGTACTCAGAATCCTGGCCGGACGACCATTCGATCCAATGTTCGACATCCAGACCGGACTGGATCTCCTCCACCACTGTGCGAAGATCGCTCTCGTAGAGGACGACCGACGGGCCTGCGTCCCTTAACGCCTGAGCCACCTGGGCCGAGGAGAATCGCCAGTTCAGCGGGAAGAGCAAGGTCCCCGACTTGGCGCAGGCCAGGTAGAGCTCGAACAACTCGATGCAGTTCTGAGACAACGCTGCGACCCGTCCGCCCAGTCCGGCGCCCAAATGCCCCGACAGCATCTTGGCCAAGCGCTCCGACCGGGAGTAGAGATCGCCGAAGGACCGGCTCACGGCCCGCTGCGGGTCGATTAGCGCGGGGGCGCTCGGTGCCAAAACCGCCGGTTTCGTCACCAGTTCGCCGATGTTGATCACGGCAGGTCCTCCCCCAAGAGAACGACTCAGCGGTAGCCATCTTACAAACGAAACTTTAGCCTATTTGTCCAATCCAGTCAACACGCGCGTAGATTGGACAGGTGAGGTCGGCTCGCGCACGCTCACAGGGACGGAAACGCCGCCAATCCCGAGCAAAAGATGGACGCGAAGGCGGATGCAACTTCCTCGGGAGAATGGCGTCCTCCCGGGTGGTACCACCGATGGCACCAGTTGACCATTCCGAACAGGGCCCAGGCGCTCAGGCGGGATGGCGTCTCCAGCCGGAGCGATCCATCGGAGCGCCCCTGGTCGAGTATTTCAACGACGATCTTTTCAAAGCGCTTGGTCCGGTGTATGACGTCGCGTGACCATTCATCGTCATGGCGGGAGATGCGGCCGATGTCCTCGATGTATACGAACATGTGAGGGTAGTTGTCGTCGAAGGACACGATCATCTCCCGAATGATCTCCTCGATCTTCTGGCGGCCCGTAGCGACCCGATCGATCACCCGTTCGGCCATCTCCAAGTTTTGGATCAGCACCCTGCGAACGATCTCCTGAAGCAACTCTTCCTTACTCCCCACGTAGTAATAGAGAGAAGCCCGATCGGTGCCCAAGGCCGATGCGACGTCATTCAGGGTCGTACGCTCATAGCCCTTCTCTCGAAAGAGTTGGGCCGCCACCTGCACAACCTCTTCCCGGCGAGCCGTATAAGAGGGACCGCCTTCCCGCAGGGCAGCCCGGCGGCGGCGACCTATGCCGCTACCCCCCTTGGCCGGACTGTTCCCGTTGATCATCTCCACAAGATCCCCTATCCCTCGTCGCGACCAGGGGCAGACGGCATTCCGACGGCATCCTATCAACTACTCTGTTGATTGCACAGGTCGATGGGAGGAAGCGTGGCCCGTAACCGAATCGCCATAGTTGGAGCCAACCTGGCCGGGGGCCGCGCCGCCGAAGCTTTACGGGCTCGGGGCTTCGACGGGCAGATCCAGCTGATCGGCGCGGAACGGTATCCTCCCTACGAACGACCGCCCCTGTCTAAGCAGGTGCTGCTCGGGCTAACCGACGAAGATGGGCCCATGCTTCGGACGGCGCGCGAATGGCAGGACCTCGACGTCGAGCTCATCATGGGGACGAGAGTGGATTCGATCGTTCCAGGCGAACGGCTCGTCCGCTTCGACTCCGGCGGGTCCACCAAGATCGACCAGATACTCCTATGCACAGGTTCCCGGAGCCGACGATTATCTCAGCCCGGAGCCGATGCCGCGGGGATCGTCTACCTGCGGACCCTGGACCAATCGGTAGAGCTTCGAGATCGACTGCAACCTGGAAAGCGAGTAGTCGTCATAGGCGGTGGGCTGATCGGCACCGAGGTGGCTGCTGCGGCCAGCCAGGTTGGCTGCCACGTGACGGTGGTCGAGCTCGATGTCCGCCCACTGGGCAGGGTCATCGGCCCCAACTTGGCCCGGGTCATGCTGTCCGTCCACAGAGCGCACGGAGTCGAGTTCAAGCTCGGCTGCGCGCCAGAGGCCTTTCAGCCCGACGGCCGGGGCTACTCCGTGAAACTCACTTCAGGCGAACGGCTCGCCGCCGACGTGCTGGTGGCGGGAATAGGTGTCGAGCCTGAAACCCAGCTCGCCGTCGACGCGGGAGCCGAGGTCGCGAATGGCGTCGTGGTGGACGAGTTCTGCCGGACTCGGGTTGGAGAGGGAGTGCTGGCGGCCGGCGATGTCGCGAACCATCCGAGCCGCTTGTTCTCCAGTCGACTCCGGCTCGAGAACTGGGATCACGCCCAGCGCCACGCCCAGGCTGCGGCCGCTTCGCTGCTCGGAAGCAATGAGCCCTACGAGAGCGTGCCGTGGTTCTGGTCGGATCAATACGACGTCAACTTGCAGGTGGGTGGGATCCCGACGTGGGCCGACGAGCGGGTCGTACGGGGAGACCCCGAAAGCCTCTCATTCTGCGAGTTCGGGCTGCGGAGCGGAACCCTAGTGTCGGTGACCGGAATCAACAGGGCCAAGGACGTCCGCAGAAGCCTCCGCCTTATCGCGTCCCAGGTCAGACCAGATCCTGAGCTGTTGAAGGACGAATCGCAGGACCTGCGGACCCTGCGAACTCCGATTGCAGCGGGATAGACGCGAGGAGAGGAGGGTCCTCCCGGATGCCTCAGTCCGGATATGACTTGGAGGTAGGTTGTAAGGCTATGGCGAGCAAGAGCACATCCGTTCCCACCAGCAGGATCGATGGTCGGCGTAAGGCCGCCATGAAAGACGGCGGGGCCAGCTACCTCGCCCGGCGAGAAGAAATCGTGCACGTGGCCGCACACGTATTCCGAGAGCTCGGCTACGAGGCGGCGACGCTCAACGATGTGGCGAGGCAGCTGGGCACTGACCGCGCGTCGCTGTATTACTACGTGGCCAGCAAGGACGAGTTGCTGCACGAGGTCGTGAGGGGGGTTTTGGCCCGGAATCTGGCGGCCGCAGAAGAGATCCGGAAGCGACGGATCCCCGTCCCGGAGAAGATCGCGGCTCTCATATTGGAGATGATCACGTCGTTCGACGAGAACTACCCCCACATGTACGTCTACATCGAGGACATGGGCCGGGTAGCCCGCCAGGACAGCGAGTGGGCCCGCGACGTGGTCCACAGCACAAAGCAGTTCGAGACGATCGTACGGGAGATCATCGAGAAGGGCCGCCGAGACGGGACCCTCAAGAACGATATCCCGGCCGAACTGTCGGCCATGGGCCTATTCGGCATGGTCAACTGGACCCATCGCTGGTACAAGCCCGGGCACAAGTTCGACCCCCAGGACATCGCCAAGGCCTTTACCACCCTGTTCCTATCCGGCGCTACTGCCTCTGCCGAACTGTAATCTACGCGAGCGTTGACTAGACCTATCAGTCCGGAGTAACCTCAAAGCGGATCGGACAGATGAGCCGATCAGGCGCTTTCGGGGATGGGGATGTACAAGCGAGACGAACTGTTTATTGGGGGTCGCTGGGAAGGTTCCGCTGGGTCGGATCGCCTTCAGGTCATCTCTCCAACCACGGAGCAGGTCATCGGGGACGTCCCGGCCCCAACGTCCGACGATGTCGATCGGGCCGTCAACTCGGCCAGGCGGGCATTCGACGGCGGTCCGTGGCCCCGCATGTCGGTCGTCGAGCGAGCCGCCTACCTGAGGCGCGTCGTCGACCACCTGACCACCCATTCTGACGAAGCGACCGAACTCCAGATCGATGAAATGGGCGGCACTCGGCGGTTCATAGAAGCGAACGTCAGTGCCATACCGCTGCTTCTCGACCAGGTCGTGCGGGACGCGGAGCAGGTGCCGTTGACAGAGGTCCGACGAGGAACCGTCGGGGACGTGCTGGTCCTTCACGATCCTGTGGGGGTGGTCGCCGGCATAGTCCCCTGGAACTCCCCCCTCATGGCAGCTATGACGAAACTGGTGCCTTCGCTGCTGATGGGTTGCCCCATCGTGGTAAAGCCCGCCCCCGAGTCACCGCTGAGCGGGTACGCGCTCGCAGAGGCGGTCGAAGCCGCCCAGCTACCTCCTGGAGTCGTGAGCATTCTCGGAGGCGGTCTCGCGGTCGGCGAGCACTTGGTATCCCACCCTTGGGTCGACATGGTCACCTTCACCGGCAGCACCCTCGGAGGTCGGAGCGTCGCCGCAACGTGCGGTGTGCAGCTCAAGCGGGTCGCCTGCGAGCTGGGAGGCAAGTCGGCGGCCATCTTTATGCCAGATGCCGACCTCGATCGGTTTGTGCCCGTCCACCTGGGCAACTGCATCCGGAACGTGGGCCAGATATGCATTTCCCTCAGCAGGGTCCTGGTTCCTCGGGAGCGCCAGGACGACCTCGTCGAGCGGATCGTCGCCAGCCTGTCGGCCATGCGGATCGGAGACCCTCACGACCGCGATACCGATATCGGACCGCTGGCCGCGGAACGGCAGCGGGCCCGGGTGGAGCACTACATCAAGCAGGGAATCGACGAGGGCGCGGTTTTGGCTCTCGGAGGGCGCCGGCCGGCCGGAATGAACCGTGGTTGGTATGTCGAGCCAACCCTCTTCCGAGATGTCGACAATCGGATGACCGTCGCCCGGGAAGAGATCTTTGGCCCCGTCATCTGCGTGATTCCGTACCAGGATCTCGACGAAGCGGTTTCCATCGCCAACGACTCTGACTATGGCCTTTTCGGATCGGTCTACAGCGACGACCTCGCCTCCGCCACGGCCATAGCCCGTCGCCTCGAGACCGGAACCTGTGCGGTGAACGACGGTCCGCCGTCCGGGGGCGGGGGACCGTTCGGCGGGTGGAAGCAGTCCGGGGTGGGGCGGGAGCGAGCGCCGGAAGGGCTGCTGGAGTATCTCGAAACACGGTCGATCGCCATGCCTGCCGGGGCGCGTGTCCCCGACCCAGTCCACTGAATCGGATCGGAGGGACCTGATGAGCAGCACGTTTGGCTTGGAAGGTAAGCGAGCCCTCGTCATCGGCGGCGCGGGACCGGGCATCGGGGGCGCATCGTCCCGGACCCTGGCCGATGCAGGCGCATCGGTAGCGGTCGCCGACCGCGACAAGTCGAAGGCCGACGAACTCGCGGACAAACTCCGCGCCAACGGTGCCAAATGCGTGGGCCTGGAGGTCGACGTCCGCGATCCCGCCGCCGTCGAGCAGGTCGTCGCCGGTGCCGCCGCCGCACTCGGCGGGCTGGACTCCCTGGTCACCGTCGTCGGCGGGCACACCCTGTTCGCTCCATGGGCAAGGGTGGACGAGACGACGGACGCCGACTGGGACCAGATAGTGCTGATGAACCTGGGATACGTCTTCCGCGTTGTGAGGGCTGCCCTCAGGCAATTCCTCGCCCAGGGCGAAGGCGGGACGATCGTCAGCGTCGGTTCGATCTCGGGCCTGGTCAGCAGCCCATACGCCGCGGCCTACGGCGCGTCCAAGGCCGGGCTGGCCAACTTCACCAAGTCGGTCGCCCTCGAGTACGCGAGGGACAACGTGCGGATGAACATGGTCGCCTGTGGCGTGATCGTCACCGACGCCGCCGCCGCGGTCAATAGCACCACGCTCGGAATGGCCGAGGCCGTTCCGATGGGCCGGCTGGGCCGCCCCGATGAAGTTGGGAGCGCCGTCGCCTTCCTGGCCTCACCCGCTTCTGGTTACGTGACCGGTCAGGTCCTGACTATCGACGGAGGCGTCGCCAGTCGCTTTCCGCTGAGAGTGCCCAAAGCCCCGTCCCACGCCGCCGGCTGAGGCGAAAAGGCAAGACCGGGCTGAGCCGAGAGGTAAGGGGCCGCCATTCAGTCGGCGATGAGGGCGGCCACCTCGGCAAACTCTCGGTGCTCGAGATCCATCACGACTTCGATCAGCCGTTCGGCCCGTGCCAGACCGGTAACCGGCTCCATCGTGTGCCGGACCATGTCGACTCTCTCCGCGACGGTAAATGGATTGCTGACATGCCCGTGCACCCGCTTGCTGTCCACCACTTTGGACAGTCGACGGCCGTCGTGCAGAACCAGGGTCACCGTCTGTTCGGTGAACCCCCTCTGGCTCGGTAGGCCCTCCTGGACCTTCAAGTCCACCCGCTGCAGTGCCGCGACATAGCGTCGGTCCGAGAAGGTGGCGTCGGAGAAGGGGCGAATCAGAGGGAGCTGAGGAATCCCGTCGGCCAGGATGGCGGCCACCCCTTGGCGGATGCTGAACTTCGCCTGCTCACCGTTTTCGGGAGCTCGGAATGGAGCTACGCGGTCAGCGAAAGGGGGAACCAGGAGTTCCACTCGATCGATGTCCGCCGGCTCTAGACCGTGCTCCAACATGAGGGCCGCTGTGCCTTCGATCGCTTGATGAGTGATTCCGCAGGAGCCGTACTGCTTGGGAGCGACGTCGCACCGCTCCAGGAAGAGGGACTGTCCGAGGCCCGCGGTGAGAGCCCCAGGGTCGTACTTCCGGGCCGCCCCGCCCGCGAACTGCTCCCCCCACGAGTAGGCGCCATCCAAGTAGTCGGGGCACCCAGTGAACCCGCCCGCTGCCATCTGGGCCGCAAAAACTCCAGTCCTGGTGGGAATGCCAGCCTCGTGCACGTGGGTCATATACCCGCATCCCCGAAGGCTGCCGTTACTGAGCGGCAGGGCGATACCGAAGCAGTTCTGCATCTGAGCGACGTTCAAGCCCATCAACCTCCCAGCGGTCGCCGCCGCGCCGCCGGTTCCCACCAGCGAGATACCCATGAAGCCGCGGTCGCAAGCTCCTATGGCCGCCGATCCCAGGCGGCCCTGCATCTCCACGCCGGCTACGACGGCGGCCAGGTAGTCCTGGCCCGACGTGCCCGCGACCCAATCGGCGACAGTTACTCCAGCCGCGATAGCGGGCACGAGTCCGGTGCCTGGGATCGTCCCGTGTGACTCGAGCTCGTCGGCATGAGCGAAGGTGCCGTTCGCGTAGGCCGCCTCCGACGGGGACGAGCGCATCCCGGTACCGACCACGATCGCCAGCGGGCTGGCGGCCGTCGCCCGCAGGTACTCGACCACCAGCTGGCTGACTCGCTGCTCCCGGGCCCGCAACATGTGGCCTATGCACTCCAGCGAGTAGAGCTTGGCCGACTCGACGACTTCTTTAGGGATGTCGTCGAACGTGATGCCGACGAGGTACTCGGTGAGTGTCCTAGTGATCTCGGTGACCTGCGGATCAACAGCGACGGTGGTCATCGACGTTCCCCCTTGCTATCTACCGACCATCTGGATTGTAGTGGCCTCCACCCCATATAATCAACACAGTAGTTGACAACATGGGAACGGGAGGGCCGATGGAGCAGCACTTCGGAGTCAAGTTGCCAGGCTTGGTCCCCGCGTACGCGTCCAACCTGGCCGATGTTCCCGACTTGGTTGTAGAACTCGAACAGCAGGGATGGGACGACGTCTTCGACGGGGAGCACATCCTGTTCGGGCCTTCGATGGCCCACCCGGGCAGCACCGGAGACATGGTCCACGGCCGGAGCCACAAGCGGTCCGACCGGGCGGACTCCCTGATGATGTTTTCCGCCATCGCCGCTAAGACGAGCCACATCGCCATGTTCTCCGGCATCATTCTCGCCGCCGCCCACAACTTCGCCGTACTGGCCCGCCAGGCGGCCACGCTCGATGTCCTGTCCGGCGGGAGATTCGTGCTCGGAGTCGGCATGGGTTGGTACAGAGGAGAGTTCGAGGCCATGGGCATCCCGCCCAAGGAACGAGATCAACGGCTGGAAGAAACCGTCCGGGCCTGCCAAGCCCTGTGGTCCCCCGGTCTGTCGAGCTTCGAGGGCCGGTGGATCCGATTCAGCGAGGTACTCTCTGAGCCGGCGCCGGTGACGGCCGGGGGTGTGCCGGTGTGGTTCGGCGGCAACGCGGTCGCCGGCGCCACCGCACGTCGGGTGGCCACCCTCGGTCACGGCTGGCTGTCGCGAGAGGCGGCCGACTACGAGGAGGTGGCCCGGTCCATCGAATCGATCGAAAAGGCCTGTTCCGAGGCTGGTCGCGAACCCAAGGACTTGGGATACCGGGTGTCGCTCAGTCCGCCACCGGCCGGGCTGCCTCCGAGGCAGACGCCTGGCGAGGTGATCGATACTGTCGTCCCGTACGCAGTTCGGCTAGCCGGACTCGGCGTCACCCACTTCAGTGTGCCGGTCAACTACTACGGGCTGGCGGTGCCGGAGTGGGCCGACTTGCTCAAGGCGCTGCGGCGAGGGTGAGTCGCTCGGTTCGGCCGCCTCCTCGATGTTTTGTCAACTCTTGTGTTGACAGACCGAGGCGAAGAACGTAATTTCGTGATAGCGCCGAAGTCGGCCGGATCAGGGGAGGAACGATGCAGGCTGCCTTCGACACAAGTCCGACGAGCGATCCCGTGGCCGAGCGCGCCCTCATCATCTCCTCCGACGGCCACGCCGTCGCCCGTATGCCCGACTACCGGCAGTACATCCCGGCCAGCCACCTCGACGACTTCGACGACTTCTGCGTGGTGTTCGCCCGCGATGGCGCTCGGACGGTGGATCCAGCGAGCCTGCTCAACCGCTTGGACGCCGAACTGGTGGACAAGTGGGTCGAGGAAGTCATCAAGCCCGGCCGCCTCGGCGGCCAATCGGACCCAGCTCTGAGGGAGGAGCAGCTCGACCGAGAGGGGGTGGCTGGCGAGGTGCTGTTCCCCGATTTCGGCCTCCCGTTCGAACTCCACCCACCCCTCAAAGCGGCCATCCTGGGCACGGGGCCCACCCCGGAACAAATTGAGGTGGCCAACCGCGCTCACAATCGCTGGTTGGCCGACTTCTGCTCGGCGTCACATGGCCGCTTCGGCGGACTCGCCGTTGTGAGCTTCGCCGACGTGGACGGCACGGTCGCAGAGATCCAGTGGGCCAAGGAACACGGTCTGATCGGGATCGTCCTACCGACCGTTGACGAATCCACGCCCTTCTTCCATCCTCGACACGAGCCCATCTGGTCTCTCCTCGAGGAACTGGAGATGCCAGTCAACAGCCATACCGCCATCTCAGCGGTAACGAACCACGTGGCAACCCAAACTCTGGCGGCCGTCCCCCACCCAGCCTGCGCGGCTCCCATCATGACGGCCCAGGCGTTCTTCTACACGCAACAGATACTCACCCATCTGATCTGGGGCGGAGTCCTCGAACGTCATCCCCGGCTGCAAGTAGCCCTGACCGAACAGGGATCAGGTTGGGTGATCAGCGCTCTAAGGGGGATGGACTATTCCTACGATCGCAGCTATCTCCGGCGAGACGTCCGCGAGATCGTCAAGCACAGGCCCTCTGAATACTTCGAGCGGCAGGTTCACATGGGCTCGTCCCTTTTTTCCCGGGCCGAGGCCGAAGCGCGCTACGAGATCGGGGTGCACAAGATCTGCATCGGCATGGACTACCCCCACCACGAGGGCACCTGGGGTGCCGGTCCGGGCACGACCGAATGGCTGCGAGCGACCCTGGGGGCTACGGGGGTTCCCGCCGATGAGGCCCGGCTCATGCTCGGCGATAACGCGACCCGCCTCTGGGGCTTCGACACCAGGCGCCTCCGCGAAGTAGCTGACTCCGTTGGTCCCAACCTGCTGACCGTGCTCTCACCGCCGACGGCTGACTTCTTCCCCCGAGGCGACGTCAACAAGCCTCTCACGACCGCCTTCTGAAGTTGCTCGGATCTCGAGAATCGAGGAGCATATGACCGACTCGCCACCCAGCTGCCCGGTCGCACGAATCAGGGAGTACGACGAGGCCCTCCGGTTCGATCGGTCCCGTTCGATCGCCAACGCGCCCAAGATGTTCGCCGGAGTTCCCTCTGATCCTCAGCAAGGCGAGATCAACGTGCGGGAGTTCCTGGCCGGGTCTTTGGTATTCATCGACGGAGCCGAGCATCGCGACAGACGCAAGATGCTCAACCGCTTGATTCGCCCCGACGCGCTCACCGCCATCAGGGAAGACATGATCCTGCCGGCCGCCCGGGACTACCTGATCAACCGGCTAGGCGAGGCCGATCCGGACGGCGTTCACCGAGCCGACCTTGTCGATCTGTGTCACCGGACCTTCTTGCAGTTCACCGCGAGGCTCATCGGCCTCGTCGGCATCGACACCGAGGAGGGCCTTACCCGCCTGAGCGAGTGCGCGGGTCCGATCGCAGCGGGCACAAGTTCTCAGTTCCTCGAGAACCGAGCGACCATCAACGAAATTGCATTGGCCGCGAAGGCCACCTACGTCAACGAGTTCTATCGCCCCTCGCTGGCAGCCGCCGAGGAGCTGATCGCCAAGACGAAGGCCGGCACAATCCCAGTTGAGGACGTTCCGATCAACATCATGACCCTCATCGCCACCGGCGCCGACCCGGCCTATCTCGACGAGGCCACGGCCATCATTGAGACCACCATGATGTTCGCGGCATCGGTGGGGACCAGCACGCAGTCCGTCATCCACACCGTCGACTTTCTTGACCACTGGTTGCGGCATCACCCGGAGGACTTGCCCTTGAGGACGGACAGGCGATTCCTGCTCAACGCCCTGCAAGAGACCATACGCCTACGGGCGCCGTTCTCCCCCTACAACACTCGTATGGCCATCGAGGACTGCGAGGTGGCAGGCCACCAACTCCGTAACGGTCAAGAGGTGCACATCGAGCGGGTAGCCGCCAATCGCAACCGGGCCATCTTCGGGGACGACGCCAACGAGTTCAACCCCCGGCGGGCCTCCCCGACCGATGGCGTCCAACGGTTCGGCCTCGGCTTCGGTAGCGGAGCCCACCAGTGCTTCGGGCTCCGGGTCGTGCTGGGCATCGACGGATCGGGCGGAGCCCACGTCGAGCTGCTGCGGCTGCTGTATCTCGCCGGCATCGAACCTGACCACCACCAGACGCCGTCTGATCTCAAGAAGGACATGGACAAGTTCTCGGTCGAGGACATCCCGCGATACACCAGCTATCCAGTTGTCTTCCGCTCCTACGAGCCGTCCGAGTTCCAGGCCGTTTCCGCCGGCGTATAGCTGGTCGCCTGACTCCGAAATAACCTCGGAAAATAACCGAAGCGTTCGGACGGCTCCTACCTCACGACCGGCTCTGGGTCACGAACCGGATCGGCAGCCGGATCACTCCCTGTACCTGCCCCCAGGACCAGGTGACCGCCGACTCGTCAGCGATCTCGAAGTCAGGTATCCGGCGCAGGAACTCCTCGAGGATGATCGTCAGCTCGCTGCGGGCAATGTGCGATCCGAGGCATCGGTGGGCATGTCCACCGAAAGCCAGGTGGCGGTTCGGGGCCCGACCGATGACGAATGCGGAAGCCTCCGGAAACTCACGGTCGTCGCGATTGGCCGCCCCGAGAGGGACCAGTACGCGCTCACCGGCCTTGATATCGACGCCGCCGACAGTGACATCCTCGGTTGCGGTCCGGGCCGTGATGACAGGCGCCCAGTAGCGGAGCATCTCCTCCACCGCATCGGGGATCAGGCTCGGCTCGGCGACGAGCCGGCTCCTGAGGTCCGGATCGGTCGCCAGCTGCCAGAACATCGACCCGATCACCTTCTGCGAGGTATCGATGGCCGCGAGCAGCAGGAAGAGCGAAAAGCCAAGTAGTTCCTCGTCGCTCAGCTTCTGGCTGTCGACCTCAGCCGCCACCAGGAGGGAAAGGAGATCGTCTCCAGAAGGATCAGCTCGACGCTGCTCGAGTAACGCGGTGAAGTAGGCGTAGATCTCCATAGCAGCCTCGAACGCGGCCTCGGGATGCGCCGCGGACTCGTGGACGAATGTGTGCACCCAGGCCTGCAACCTCGGCGCGTCTGACGCGGGCAGGCCGAGCATCGTCGTGCCAAGGAAGGTCGGCAATGGCACCGCGATCGTCTCGCAGACGTCACAACCGCCCGCGTCGATGAAGCCATCAATCAGGCTGTTGACCACGTCCCGGAGTGGCTCGGTGAACTGCTTGACCCGCCGGGGAGAAAAGGGCTCGGCCAGTAGGGCGCGGTAACGCAGGTGGTCTGGAGGATCGATCTCGACCGGAACCATCGGCGCAGCCTGGGGAAATGCCGGTATCGAAGTCGGCCACGACGAGAACACCTGAGGTTTGTGGAGAATTTCGTAGGCCTCGGGATAACCGGTGACCACCCACATTCCCCCGTGGGCGTCGCTCTTGCCGATCGGAGCGACCGCGCGTAGCGCGTCCCAGATGTCGTAGACCTCCCCTGGCGCGATACCTGGCTGCTGGTGGTCGTAGGCTCTGTAGTCGGTCGTCATCACTCGCCCTCCTTGTGCAACGAGATCGCTCTTTCGGGACAACCATCTGCGGCGCGCCTGATGAGCACGTAGTGGCTCGATTCGAATTCGAGATCCGGGCCGCTCACCAGGCCAGCGTGCCCAAAGTCATCGACGGGGGCGAAGTCGTCAGGAGCCACCGCATAGCAGCGCCCGTGTCCCTCACATTTGCTGAGATCGACGCTCACGACTACTCGACTCTCCGTTCCCATCCCCGTGATCCCTCCCTAAGTCCTCAACACGCGCCTTGTTCTGGATTCGAGCCAGTGACAAAGGTGCCGGGCCGGCGGCTTCTCGGGGGGAGAAACACCACCTAACCCGGACCACCTTTGGTGCGCCTCGTTGCGCGAGCAGTACCAAGTTAACCCGAGAAGGGTCCGGTTGTCAACTCTAGTGTTGACAGGTCGGACCCTCACCGCTTACCTTTTGTCTGACAACCACCTAGTACCGGAGTGCGACACCATGACTGCCACCGAACCGTCCGTTTCGCTCAGTCACCTTGACCAGCTCTTCATCGGCGGAGCTTGGTCGACCCCGTATACGGATGCCCGGGCAGCCGCAATCAACCCGGCCACAGAAGAGACCATCGCGGAGGTCGCCGACGTCTCGCGACTCGACGTGGACCGGGCGGTCGAAGCCGCCCGCCAGGCGTTCGACTTCGGAACCTGGTCGACGATTCCGGTACGGGATCGAATCGTTCACCTTCGCCGTTTCACCGAGGCGATCCTGGCCCGCTCCGCCCACATCGGGGCCACCTGGACCGCCGAGTGCGGCCCGACGGTCGCCTACCGCGACGCGCTCAACGGGATGGTCGCGCCGGCCTTGTTCGAAGATGCGTTCGCTATGGCCGAGAGCATCGAGTTCAGCGAGGCCCGGGCTGGCTTCTTCGGCCCCGCCGAGATATTGCACGAACCGTACGGCGTGGCCGTCACCATCATCACCTATAACGGCCCCCTCCCCTACCTTGGGATGAAGGTCCTACCTGCCTTGCTGGCCGGAAACGTCGTGATCTTGAAGGTCGCTCCCGAGACCAGGCTGGTCGGGCAGCTCATTGCCGAGGCAGCGGAGGCCGCCGATCTTCCACCCGGAATTTTGAGCGTGCTCGTCGCCGGCCCCGATGTGAGCAGCCACCTTGTCTCCCACCTAGGCGTCGATATGGTTAGCTTCACCGGCGGCACAGTCGTCGGCTCTCGCATTCTCCACAGCACCGCCGATCGCCTCGCGAAGACCACTCTCGAGCTGGGCGGGAAGTCCGCCGGCATCGTCGGGGCAGACATGACGGTGGAACAACTCGTGCCTCTGCTGCTCCCCGGGCTCCTTACGTTCCAAGGACAGGTCTGCGTAGCCCTGACCCGACTGCTGGTCCCCAATGGCCTTCACGATCAGCTAGTCGGAGCTTTGGCGTCAGTGTTCGGGTCGGTAAAGATCGGCGACCCAAGTGATCCCGCGACCGACTTCGGGCCGGTAGCCGTGGCCCGGACCCGAGAACGTTGCGAGCAGTACGTCGAAGGAGCACTGGCGGAGGGCGCATCGATCGCTCACGGCGGAAAGCGGCCAGCGGAATTGGCCAAGGGGTGGTACTACGAGCCAACCCTGCTCGTCGATGTCCGCAACGAGATGAAGGTCGCCCAAGACGAAGTCTTTGGCCCCGTGTTCTCGGTCATCCGCTATGACGACATCGATGACGCGGTCCGGATCGCCAACGCATCCCGATACGGTCTGACCGGAGCCATGTTCACCCACGACTCCGAGTTGGCCCGCTCCGTGGGCCGCCGGTTGCGGGTCGGGAGCTTTACGATGAATTCCTCCGGTGGCGTTCTGGGGCAGCCCTTCGGGGGATACAAGGCATCGGGCATCGGCCGAGAGATGGGCCGCGAGGGTTTCCTGGAGTGGACCCAGACAAAGAGCATGAAGATCGACGACACCGCGAATTATCTGGCATAGTCGGGCGTGGAAGAACCCCGGATAGGCGCGCTGCGCCAGATCATTGTTCCTGTCGACGACGTCGGCGGTGCAGTCGACTATTACTCCCAGATATTCGGTATCGATGTCACGTTTCAGGATGCAGACCGTTGGGCGGTCCTTAGACTCCCAGAGCTGACGCTTGCTCTCGCCGGGCCGGCCGAACGGACCGCCCGCCGGGGGACGGTGCTATCCGTGAAGGTGTTGCACTTGGACGACGCGCTGGCCCGAATTCGTTCCGAGGGGGGCCGGGCCCTGGGCGACCCCAGCCGGGGTGCGCACGAACGGCGTGTTGACGTAGCTGATCGCTTTGGCAACACCTTCGTTGTGTATGAGTCGCTGACCTCTTGACGTCAGTCGGAGACTCAACCGGGCTCCCCCGCTAGCCGTCGCGGGCCGAGCCAGCAGCTCTGCGTCAGCAGCTACCGAGAACCGATCAGTTGCCGGCACAGGTCGCGAGGCCCTCTCTGATGGACTGGATCAGATCGGCGTCCGAGTACCTCAGGGCGCCCAGGTTAGGAGCGTGAGGACCGCCTAGCGAGCGACAAAGATCGAGACGTCCTGCGGAGACTCGTGAATCGCAAGCCCGTGCTCCTGGCCGACCAGCTCCAGCTGTGCACTCCGCCATTCGGCCGCTACACGATCAGGATGGATGAAGGTAAGGCCGTATTCCGGAGACCCTGGATACGGGCGGAACACACAGTCGCCCTCTTCGATCTGCCGGACAAGTTCCGTAAGCTCCTGTTTGGGGAGACCGAACTCCTCTTGGAGCGGGGGCTGCTTCAGGATCGAGTCCAGCCAACTCGGGCCATTGGTAGTTAGGGCCAGGAGCCCTCCTGGAACGAGCACACGGTGTAGCTCCTCGAGCCAGCGGATTGTGACGTCCTCAGGAGTGTGCGTGAACACGGAATAGCAGTAGATGTAGTCGAAGGAGTGGTCCGGGCAGTCCAGACTCGGCGCGGGCTTGTTGGTCCAGGCCGTGAACTCTGGCAGGTTCTTCTGGCACCAGTGGACCCTGTCCGCATCGGTGTCGCACCCATGGACCTCCCACCGCCAGCGGAGTAGGAATCGCGCGATTCGCCCACTACCGCACGCGAAGTCCAAGACCTTCGGGCATTTCACGGCCCGGCTTCGGTGATCTTCATACAGCCGGGCAAACATCGTCGCGTCGGTCAACCCTCTCCACAAGTACTTCTCAGGCACCGCGGGCGCTCCCCGCCTGAGCGAAAGAGGAGGGATCGGCGGCTGCAGTTCGCCGAGCTCCGGGACCGTCAGAACCCCGAGGGTATGGGCCCACTTAACGGATCCGTTCGGCCCGAGCAGCTTGAAAAGCACGGCGACCGCGGGGTCTCGACGGGCGGCCTCCTGCATCGCTTGACGCATACTCGACGGCGTGATGGTCGCGAGAAACGCCGTCTCGTCCATGCGCCCAAACCTAGCCATTGTGTTGGATGAGCGCGGACGGTCAGTGGGCTACTTCCTTTGTGGTGAGGTCGGCGGCTGGCTCGGGACCGCACCGGGTGGCTCGGGCAGGCTCTAGTCCGGTGGTCTCGCCGGACTCGATGGGTCCGAGGAGGAATCGCCGTGGTTGACTGAAGGCTCCGGACCCCGTCGTAAGGGGGACTGAACCCACCGAGTGGAGGTTCCTGTGGCCGAACCCACCCAGCCCGTAGAGCGAATGGTGGTGTGCTATTTCATCGTTTCTGATGACGTCGAGCGCTCTCGCGCTTCTATACCGAAGTACTCGGTGGCAGGGTGGTCTTCGGCCCAGAGCCAACCAACATCGCACTCGCCAACAGCTTCATCGTCATCAACGGCGGCGGAGACCCCACCGACGACAAACCCACGGTCACCCTTGAGACGCCACGCGACCCCGACCGCGTCAGCAGCTTCCTCAATATTCGGGTCGCAGACATCCACGCCGCGTACGCCAAATGGAGCGCCCAGGGCGCGCAGTTCCTGACGCCGCCTAAACAGCACCAGTACGAGATCCGTTGCTACATCCGAGATCCCGATGGTTACATCATCGAGGTCGGGCAAACCACCGACCCACACGGAGA
>Ga0302324_100001503_pt1 | contig 56496 bp, 65 predicted proteins | sample Palsa_T0_1_FD_201949 | JGI IMG/M metagenome (GOLD analysis project Ga0302324, IMG submission 201949) | Peat permafrost microbial communities from Stordalen Mire near Abisko, Sweden - Palsa_T0_1 | ecosystem: Environmental > Terrestrial > Soil > Palsa > Peat permafrost | place: Sweden: Abisko...
CTCGGCAGACCCTTCGAGCTGTACCTTTATCCGAACGAACTGCACGTGCGAAACCAGCCCCGACATCGGCTGGAGATTTACGAACGGAATCTCGACTGGTTTCGCTTCTGGTTGAAAGAGGAGCAGGATCCGGACCCGGCGAAAACAGAGCAATACAAACGATGGAAGCACTTGCGCGACAAAGCGAATCGACCCTCGGAGAACTCTTCTGTCTTGCCGACCGCACTTCCACCAGCGTCGAAGTGAAAAAATCCCCGGGGTGCCCGACAACCGAGCACTCCGGGGGCACGGCTTACTCCTCGGCAACATACGCCATGGCAGTTTCCCGATGCGGGTTCGCAATATCCGCGCCGGGCGCCAGCTTGACCAACGAGTCCTCGGAGCAGATCGCTACCGCTGCATCCGCGAGTTTCGAGATCTCGGGTTTGCTGTATTTCATGAGTATCACCCCCTTTTTGTCTGATTTTCTCGGCCGAGAATCTTTTGGTCGGAGTAACACACGACATGCGTTGCAAACGGCTGCGGAACAACTCCGTCTCTGTAGCGGCTTTCGCGAGCGCGAAGACTGCGCAGCCAGTCTTCCAGTGCAAGCGTGCGTAGCAGCGGCACGGTCGCGACATCGCGCCCCTGTTCGGCGTTTTGAACGGCGCGTTGCAACTCTTTGCAGTTGACGATTCCGAGTTCTTCGGTGAGGAATGGCCCGCCGCTCCGCAGGCGCGCGTATTCCGCGCTGACCACCTTCACGAGCGCTCTGCTGACGTATGCTTTTCGGCGGCGATCCAGGATCTCCCGAGGCACCATGTCCGCCAGTGCGCGACGCATGAGAGATCGCCGCTCGTGCGGCCGAACCATCTGTTCGCGAGGGATGGAAATGCAGAAGGACACGAGATCGCGATCGAGCAATGGATAGCGCCATTCATAGGCGGGGTTTGACTCGAGCGCCATGCAAGATAGCTGGGATCGGCAGCTGTCGACAGCAAACAAATTCGCCTGAAAGCTGGGCCTGGTTCCCGTCAGCTTTGTCCTTAGGAGCTGAACGCAGAGATCACGTTCACAACGATCCGCGAACGCTTTCGTCAGCCACGTCAATTGTGCATTGGGGCGATTCGAAACAGATTGGCGTTGGGGCAGAAACTGCCGCAGCAGCGTCGACCAAAGCGTCACGAGCGGCTTTCTCTTCGCGAACGCCCACCGAAAGGATTGCCGAACGAATCGAGAGGGCTCGAGCCCGAGGAGCAAGTCCGCGAGTTCGGGCAGAGGCGTCGGTACTCCCCCCAGAATCTCGTCACCTCCCAGCCCGGAAAGCACCGCGCGATAGCCACCGTCCGCAAGAAGTTGGCTGAAGGAGTCCGCTGCGGAGCTACGCGCGTACGGAGAGGTAGGAAGGATGCGAAAGCTATCGCTCCTTTGCCGGCCAGGTTCGAACGAATGTGGACCAACATCGATATGAGATCCCGTCCGACCGCGTGTCTGTTCGACCGATTGCGCATAGGGCAGTTCGTCCCAATTCGGCTCGGCGGAGTCGTAATACGTGACGGTGTCGAGCCGTGGCGCGATGCTCTCGCCGCCAGCCAGCAGGGAATCAGCCATGCAAACAATGGAGGAGGAATCGATTCCGCCGCTCAACTCCGCGAGTACGGGTTTCGTCGAAACGATGCGCCGCCGGACGGATTCACGGAGGATGCAACGAAACTGTTCTTCATAGTCACGGTCATGGCGATAATGAATGGTTTGAGCCGGGTCCAGGTCCCAGTATTTGCTGACCGTGAGCTGTTGTCCGTGTCGAATCCGAACCGTGGACGAGGCAGGAACGCTGAAGATGCACTCGTACGGCGTCAGGCCGCTCCGCGGGAATGACGACAACCAGCCTGCGACATAGGGCTCTGACAGTTTGGGCGCACCGCCCTCGAGAAGTACAAGAGGCTCCAAGACGGTTGACCAGGCCAAGTGACGATCATCGGCGCGATAGAAAAGGGAGCGGGCACCGATGAAATCTTTTGCCAGCACGACTTCCTGCCGGTCTTCTGAAAAAATACTGATCGCCCAATCACCGATCAGCTGCGAGAACATTCCGAAGCCCAAGCGTTCGTAGGCACTCGCCACGATCTCGACGTCTGTTGAACGCGTCGTGAGATTCAGGCTGGCGCGAATAAGGTCATTTCGATTATCGAGTCGACCGTCCCATGTCATCCAATCGCCGGTCGCGAGAAGTTGCGGTCGCAGTTGTGCCGGGTTGCAGCCGGTCTCAAAGGATCCGTAGAGCAGTGCAGATGACCTTTGACGGAGAACCGAGACGCCGTCCGGTGCGTACGGCACGAGCAGATCTTCGATCTGTCGAAGAACTTCCTCGCCGACTGGTTCTCCGTCGCGGTTCGAGACTCCGAACTGAACACTCATGAAATTCTCTCCACGGAAACTCAGCACCGGTCCAGCACGGCATAGGTTTCGATTATGCTCAGCTTGTCGTTAATCACTGTTCCTTCGACTTCTACCCAGGCGTGCGCCTGAAAAGGTAAATGACGCGCTGCGATCACGAGGCGAGCTGGTGCGCCAAGTTGCCGCAACAGACAGACGGTTGCGGCAGAGCGTTGAAGACACTGTACTGGTTTGAAATACCAGACGCAGGCCGTGTCCACTGCGGCGGAAGCACCCCTGCAGGTGGCCACGTATGATTCAACCGGCCAGATTCGCTGGCGGCGAACTCTGCTGTACAGGCTTGCAAAATCTTGACGGACGATGACCGATTCAAAGGAAAGTAGCAGCGCGTAAGCCCGGAGGGTCAGAGGGATCATGGCTGCGCTCCCAGCGTTTCTCGCTGCGTGGAATGGGCATTCATTTTGCGAACGAGTTTCAAGAGGTATCGCTCCCAGCGCGTGGTCCAGGCGGAATCGTTTTGGGAACCGGACCAAACCGTAGCGGCATAGCCAAAGAGCGCGGCCAAAGGCAAAAGCGAGTTGATTCGCCTCAGATCTTTGGGCGGAATCAGGTCTCGCATCCGATTCAGATACGCGTTTCGGAATCGCTCTTCCAGGGATGGTTCTCGACCAAATGTCTGACGAAAGTGTTGCAGCAGATACTCAAACGAGAACAGAGAGTTGCCGACAAACCCTTCCGCCCAGTCGAGGAATATGGCTCGGTCAGAGGTACAAAATATGTTGCTCGGATTGAGATCCATGTGACCTGCAGAATCGACTAAATGCAGGCTCTCGATTTCTCGCAGCCCGGCTTGTATGACTTCTTTCAGATCAGCCACTTCCAGCAGCGTGAGATTGTCGGAACACTGCAGAGGCGCTCGTCCCGCGCAGTCTGCTACGAACTGAAAAAAAGGCTCAACCAGGGAGAGCAGCCGCTGCACCCGTAGGTCCCGGGCTCCCGCCTGCAACAGTTGCTCCGAATCGTTCATGGACTGAATTTGGAAATTCGCCAAGCTCGAAGCGGCCGTTTCCCAAGAATGTATTCCGGTATTCGTTACCAGGGATTTCCCCGGGGCCTCGAGACTGACCCACGCATTCCAGTTTCGTTTGGTTGCGAGAACCGGAGCAAGAAACGAAGGGCACGTGCGGGACAGGGCGAGGGTTACGCCCCACTCGCGCACGTTTGGTTCTCCAACGGCTTTGAACCATACAGCTGCCCCATTCGTCTCAAATCGAATGAGGCTGAAGGTAGGGCTCGCATTCAGCTGCCGAAATTCGCCAGACAATTGCAGGGAATGAGGTCGCACGGACCGCTCGACCCAATCCCGGGCTTTGGTGAACCAATCGGGCTTCAGAAAGGGCTCGGTTGCAGCATTCGCTCCTCCGGTCTCCAGCTTGGCAAAAAGTGCGTCAATGGCGGCGAATTCTTGGTGGTTCGAAAACGAGTCGGCGGTCAACGCCCGCGTGTAAACCCAGCGGGTGTCCGCTCGTGGCGTTTGTGCAGATTCAATTGCGACAGCAGCGTGATAAAGAGCATCGCCCGCGAGCGCAGGAGGGCACGGCGCCACTCCGTACAGCGAAACTACGCGCAAACCGAATTGGCATTCGACGATCCGATTTATATTCGCGGCAATCCGCCGCTGGGCTGGGATTTCGATTCTAGGCAGTGTGTACTTCGCTTCGTGGGTCGAAACCAAGATCTCTCTACCGTCGCTACGGATAATGATGAGCCGCCAGGTTTCAAATGATCTTTGGTTGTCTCGACCGGTCATGCGTCACCTGATCCGGAACGGCCGACGGAGCGGTCCTCGTCGAGCAACCGCTGCTCCCGCAGACTGGCGAGAAAAATATCGACGTCGTTCTTCACGATCTCTTCCGGGGCATGGAATTCGTTAGCGACGGTTTCAACGATTGATGAGCGAAGGCAGGCCGCTTGAAGGAGTTCAACAATCCTCGCTCCCACGGGATTGAGATTAAAAAAGACGCCGTGGTCCAAATCGAGAAGGATTCCGCCGTCTTGGGATTTTGAGAGCCGCGCGCCTTGAGAGAGAGTCAGCATAGTGCATTACCGGTCACGACGACTCTGACATCCCGGAGTTTGAGACTGTACTGTGACGAAAGACTGTTCGCGATTCGACTGCCGGGCGCTAAGCGCGCGGCAATCAATGCCCTTGGTTAAGATCTGATTGGTTCAGCAACGCGGCGCTACGTTCGCGGTCGCACCCGCGTGCCGATGGAAACCCTCGAAAGGTGGCCTGTGCGGTCACCGTACGTCGGATAGCCTGCGAAGAATTCCTACGACCGTTCCAATCACCTCGACATCACCCGGACTCTTCAGACGCAAAGGACGCTCGAAACCATTCGAAAAGGGACGCATGACCAGCATTTTTCCGTCCGGAGTGCAGGACGTGCAAATGTATTGTCCGTCGTGGCCCAGCAGAATATAGGCAGGCTGCGCCCACAAGGGGGAGGAGGGCCTCGAGGTGATGCGCTTCTTACGCCGATTTATGATGATTGCTACGGCGTCGGCCAAATAAGGATGAAATGATTCTCGCGAGCGCCCGACCCAGAAGATGTCCCGAATCGAGAGATGCGGCATTTTTAGTAGCTCAGCAGCGGCCCTCCCAAGAAAATAAGGAAACTCCGCGACGGAATTGCTGCGTTGCCCGGACGGGATCAATTCTTTGCCTGCTACGGAGCGTGCGGCCTCCGTGCCACGAAGCAACGCTCGGCCCAGTAGTTCGTCCGGCATCGGCTCTGCGCCTGCGTCGGAGGGAAATACTCCCTCAGCCTTCATGAATTCCCAAGCGCTGACCGAGTACAACGCGCAAAGACTGAACAGCTTGTGGATGTGCCTTGGGCCAAGGGTTGTTGTTTCGTAGTCGGAGAGAGAACCGGCCGCGCAGAAAAACTCGTCGTTGCGCAGGGCGCGGGCGATCAGGGCGCTTTGTGCGGAGGCCTCCCGAAAGGTGAGACCGGAGCGCCGCCTCGCGCGCCTCAATAGTTCGTCCAACGGCAAGTTTGACGCAGGTTGCGGGAGTAAGGGTGGAATCCAAGGCCTACTCATACGGTCCGAGACGCGTACAGGTGTCATCGGTGCAGTTGGTCTGAGCTCGAAATCAACGGTACCGATGATGCGTGCTTCCTTGTTCAATTCCAGCTCGACGTGAGCGAAGGGAAGATGGCTTGGACAAAGGACAACGCGATTCCGCTCGACCGCATGCAGCCGGCAACACACCAAACCTCTCGCATGTTCCACCAGGAAAAAGGCTCCGCGACGTCCGGCAATTTCGGAATATGAGCCGGCAGTCGGAAGCTTGGCAATCCGGACGATGCTGCCCGGAAGCAACTCGGGGAAGGCCAAAGCGTCCCGGCATCCGATTTTTGCATACCGGAATGCGGATCTCGGCGTTTGGCGCGAGAACTCATGTCGTCGCGGCACGCCGATACGAAGCCATTCGCCAAGCGGTCGCAAAGCACCTTCAGGAACTCGTCGAAGGATGGATTCAAAGGAAAGCACCCACGTCCGATCGTCATAGACGTTGTCATCAATCAAGGTTGTATAGCGAGTTGGAAGCGAGGCCTGGAGACGGGGAATGTCGTCAAGAATCACTCCAAAGACGGCAAGCCAATCGACAAGCCGATAGCCGGAGACGCGGCTAAAAACAAAGAGCTGCTGAATGCTCGGGCTAAAACCTCTTTGGTGGACCGTGTGGTAAAGGTTGGGAGGGACGTGGAATCTCGCGTCGCCCGGGTACATCGACCTGGATTTGCGAGCGACTTCAGACAAAGTCAGGCCTCGCGCGGACAGGATGCTCCGCGTGCGCGTGGCGACAGGTGGGTTCTCCTCTTTAAGAAGCATCCGGGGCCGTTCTCCGTGAGAGCGGGATGACGACGACGTGTGAGCCGCGGAACAGTAGACGGGAAACTTCGGGAAGGGAGGAGAAAAACAGTGGAATGGCCGGAGTCCGGGACACGGAACATGTCCGGAATACAGGACGGTAGGGGCTTTCTGAGCAGTCCCGGAATATTTATTCTATTCTCTGTATCATAACGAGGTGTTGACGTATCACAACGCTTATGGAACGCCCTCCCTTTTCCCGTTCCGCAGGAGCGAAACTGAAAGATCTGCGTCTGCGGTTGGGATTGACTCTGCGCGACGTGGAAGCAAACAGCCGGCAACTCGCTGCGGAGAGGCACAATCAGGACTTTTTTATCTCACGGGGGTGGTTAAACAACGTAGAGAACGGTTCCTACACACCGAGCATTTATAAGCTTTGGTCGCTGGGTGCCATTTACCAGACGCAGTGGTCCAGCATCTTTTCGTTCTTCGGATTGAATGTCAGCGATCTCGGGCGGGATCAAGCGCTGTTCGGAGTGCCAAAGACACAGATTATTCCTGAATCGGAAGAAAACGAGGAGGGGACGGTCGTGATTCCCTTGCGTTCGCGCCAGGATTTGCCGCTCGAAAAGACGAGTCTGTTGTCACGATTGGTCGAGATCTGGGGAGAAATTCCGGTCCGTCTGATCCAACACCTCGACCTTCGGAAGAACGTGTATGGCCTGATTGGGCTCGAAGATTACACCATGTACCCGCTCATCCGGCCCGGTTCGATTGTGCAGATTGACGGAAATCAGAGGAAGGTTCTGCCCGTCCACTGGGAAAACGAACACGATCGACCAATTTTTTTCATTGAGCTGCGCGACGAATATATCTGCAGCTGGTGTGAAATCCGAGAGGGTCATCTACTTGCGGTTCCGTATCCCAACTCGAGATGTGAAATTCGCAGGTTCCCATACCCGCGAGAGGCGGAAATCGTCGGAAGGGTTACGGGAGTTACGATGCGACTCGCTGAGCCGCAGGCGTGAGCATCACTAAACTCCTGCTTACTCTCGGAACGACTTTGCGATAACCTCTCAGCCGGAGCGCCTCGTGTCCAAACGCAGAGTCTCCAACTACAGGAAGGATCGCCGCCGCAAACATCATCACTGGCTGGTGACTCTGACATACGCGGACGGTGAGAAGTTTGCGCGTGTTTATATTGACCGGGAAAAGGCCGGAAAATTCGCAGAACGTCAAAAGAAATCGCCCTTGGTAAAAAAGACTCGCATCAAAGGGTTAAGTTAGAAATTAAGGGATAGATGTAATTAAAGTTCCGGACGTCCACAGTGGGGGGGGAATCCGGTTCTGCGCAGCGGTAGTTTGCGGCGCAGAAAACCGATCCCGTCTTGGCGGGCGATTGGCGCCTAATTGTCAGCGCTATCAAGCCCGCGGCGTTTGCGTTCATCAAAGCGAAGCGGAGAGCCTTGACAGCTGAAGTGGGCGGTTAGGCGCAGCGTTCCCGCAGGAATTGGCAAGACATGGAATAATTTTGGAGACCACGTGTAAAAGAGAATCTTCCTATATTTTCGTTTCTTGAGCTCGAACCTTCCCACCAAGCACAGGCTATATTCTACGTCGACAAAATCGGACGAGCGCAGCTTTCGCGTGCACCTCAAATTTCGATCGTAGGCCCTTCGTCGAACCTAGGGTTCCGACGCTTATCGAGATTGAGGGCGCACGCACCGAGAAGAAGTCCGATTCGATGGAGGCCAGCAGTTCCTCGTCGACGATGGTTCTATGCGCCACGATCTCGCCCTCAATCGCTCAGCGTATCCTGACCGGTCGATACGCTTATGCCCAATTTCTTTGTAACTCGACCGATCGTTCGGCATCTAATCTGCTGGCTGGTAGCCGGCAGCTACTGCTCACCTTGCTGGGATTTTCACCGCCGAAATTTCAAACGGAGCGTGCACCCTGAAATCATTAATCGCAGCTGCAGGAGTTCTTGCCATGTCATTTCCGGCCTTTAGCGCTGAAAAAAACGACTCTGCCACTCAGGTTCGCTATAAAACGCAGCGTGTCGACGGCCTTAACATCTTTTTCCGCGAAGCCGGATCGCCCTCTCGGCCGACGATTGTGCTTTTACACGGATTCCCATCCTCGTCTCACATGTATCGCGATCTCATTCCTAAACTCGCGGTGAATTACCACGTCGTGGCGGCCGACATGCCCGGCTTCGGATATAGCGATCAGCCCTCGGTGGAACAGTTCGATTACACCTTTGACCACCTCGCAAGCGTGATGGATCATTTTCTCGATTCGATTAGCGTGACGCGCTACAGCATCTACATCCAGGATTACGGCGCACCCGTGGGCTTCCGTCTTTTTCTGAAGCATCCGGAGCGCATTCAGGCCATCATCACGCAAAATGGCAACGCCTACGCAGAGGGTCTAAGGTCCGTTTTGGGATGTGTCGATCGCCCCCTATTGGAGAGAAAAAAATCCCGAAACTGAGAAGAAGATCCGTGGCTTGCTCACTTTCGAGACCACGAAGTTCCAATACACCCAGGGGTCTCGCGATCCCGAACACGTCAGTCCCGACAGCTATACCTTCGATCAGATGACCCTCGACCGGCCGAGCAACGCCGCGATCCAGCTCGCTCTTTTCTACGACTATCAGAATAACGTGAAGCAATACCCGCAATGGCACGCAGAATTGCGAAAGGTACATCCGCCGGTCCTCGCGGTTTGGGGCAAAAATGATCCCATCTTTCTCCCGGCAGGAGCTGAGGCCTTTAAGAAAGACGTGCCCGATGCGGAGATCCATTTCGTCGACAGCGGTCACTTCGCCTTGGAAGAGAATGTAGACCCAATCGCTAACTACGCACTCGCGTTCCTCGCAAAACATCAAGACATCTTCGCTGAACGCTGAGCAAGCGTGAAAAGTTGAGATTCAGCGTCGCCCGCACCTGTTTTCGGGGGCCTTCTATGCGGGCAAAGAGGTGCACGCGGTGCCAGACTCGGCCTGCTGGTGAGCTCTGTTCTTGGGGCCTATTGGTCCGCGCACCTCGACGAATCCGATTAGCGACGCGTGGAGCATCATGTGACGGCCAATAGAATCAATCGCGAGGCCACCGCGATATTTTTGGTCCGAACTCCCTTCGTGCGCATCCAACCTTCAACAGATATCCGTATGCCATAGAGGAAGGGACACCTAGTCATGAATCCGGAGATCGAATTTTCGAATCTTGGTGAAGTGCACCCCCCGTTGGGCCTTTACAGCCACGTAGTTGCGCTCCCGGCCGGGGCTGAATTGTTCCTCATATCGGGGCAAGTCGGAGTGAAATCTGATGGTTCGGTTGACGTTGGCATCGAAGGGCAAGCCGAGCAGGTCTTCGCTAACCTTTTGGCGGTGCTTCAGGCGCATGATTTGGCGGCCATAAACATCGTCAAATTGACAGTGTTCATTGTCGCCGGCCAAGACTTAGGTGACTTGCGTAACGCCCGGTTGAAATATTTAGGGTCGCACAGGCCTGCGTCCACGGCAGTGTACGTATCTCGATTGGCGGCACCGGAGTGGCTTGTGGAAGTCGAGGCGATTGCAGCCAGGCCCAAAGTGTAAGGTAGGTGCTACTAGGTTTCTGACCTGGTCTTCTAGATTTCTTGGATCAAGCCGTGGGTCGTAGAACCAAGGTCTGGTGAATCGAGTCCGGCCGCCGAATTTTCTCAACTGACGTACTGATTGCGACCGGCCATTACCCCGCCATCGACGTCCCAGATCGCACCTGTAATCCAGGAAGACTCGGCCGACAAGAGGAAAGCGATTGTCCCAGCTACATCTTCCGGACGTCCCACGCGACCGATCGGATGAAAACTGCTGACGCCTTCTAGCGCCGCAGCTACCTGTTCTTTCGCGATGAAAGCTTCATAGATTGGAGTGTTTACGACCGCAGGCGAGACAGCACTTACTCGGATGCGGATGGCCGCAAGTTCCATGGCCAGATGTTGGGTGAGAGAGTGAAGGCCCGCCTTGGCCATCGAATACGCTGAAGAAGGGGTCGCTTGAATGGCTTGTCTGGCCCACATGGATCCGATGTTCACAATCGAGCCGCCGTTTTGTTGAGTAATCATATGCTTGACCACTTTCTGAGTGATCAAGAAGATTGCCTTATTAAGGTTCAGGTATCGGTCATAATCATCCTCGGTGTGATCTAGGAATGGCTTCGGGGAAAATACGCCTGCGGAGTTAACGAGCAGATTGGCATCACGATGTTCCGCGTTGAAAAAAGCGAGCAGCGCGCGGCGATCGGCGGTATTGGAAATGTCCAGTGTTTTGCCGACGACGTGTCCGTATTGAATGAGTTCGGTGATGGCTTCGTCGGTTTTCTCCTATGGAGTCCGACCACAACGGCTTTGCCGCCGTGCTCTAGCACGAGTCGGGCCACCGCTTTTCCTATACCGCTCGTCTCCCCGATTACGAATCAGCTTCTGACCGCTAAATCTCGATTTCATCCGCCCTCCAATACTCCGTCTAGCGACCGTACTTTCCGAGTCCGCTTGAGCAAGGAGCTCTGTCGGGTCGAGAATCGAATCAAGCCTTTCCCACTCGTTTGATTTATCTCGTACTGGCTCGAACGATACCGTCCTGACAGCCTGCACGTCCTCTCAGCCCTCAAGCTGGCGCAGGATGAAGAAGCTCTGATCATCTTCCCTCAAGATGCTCCCGCGAAAATCTTGGATCGCCGAAAGCAAACGATCGGCCATGAAAGCGGGTAGGTCGGCGGGAATATTGCGCACGAGACTCATCAGCCCATTTGCGCCGAGCATTTCGCCCCCTCTGTCTCTGGCCTCGGTGATTCCGTCGGTGTAAAGAATCAGAATGTCATTCCGATTGAGCTGCACCGCTACCTGCACGTAATCTGTCCCGCGGATCAGCCCAAGGGGAAGCCCCTCAATTGCCCGCGCAAAGGGCGTCGCAGGTTCAAGCCAGTCCCAGGTTTTTGTTTTTGCGTGATACCAAAGTGCGGGCGGGTGGCCGGCGTTCGTGAAAACGAGTTCGCGAGTGGGCCGATAATATGCAAAGAGAGTTGCCGTAGCATATTGTTCGCCGTTCTCTTTACCACTGTGCAGCGACTCATTTAATTCGCGCATGAGTTCCGATTGATCCCATGTATCGATGTGCTTAAGGATCAGCTTCCTAAGCAATCGAGCCAGCACGCTACTTGACGGGCCGTGGCCCGCGACATCCGCGATAGCGAACCGCGAAATAACTCCTTTAGAACACACGGAGATATAGTGAACGTCGCCCCCCAACGTCGCGGGCTCGACTGGGTCGGAATAAATCCATCCAACCAAGCCGGGTAGCTCGACGGCGTGATTCGCACGCCTGTTTCCTCCCCACACCTCTAGGCACGCTAATCGAGCTGTATCCTTGAAGTCCTTAGGAGCGGTGTTGAGTAAACGATTCATCTTGATTTTCCTGTCTTCCAAGTCTGTTTACTCTCTTGCAGCGTGGTGTGATGTGCGGGCACCGGTAAAGTTCCGCAAGATAGCCGACAAATACCCGATCCCGACGAAACTTAACGACAGGCGGTGAGTGTCACTGCGAGTGACAGTCGCGGTCAAAGATGGATCTGGTTACATCGCACTTCGGCAAAGGACTCTCAGGCCGCACCGAGCGGAGACTTGAACCTCGGAGGATAATCCATCAGTTTTTTGTCAGGCTCCGGGAAAGGCGGTGACCGGCGGTGCCAAACGCTATGCAGCAGGGCCAGAAAATATTTCGTTCCGGTGAAACTTCGGTGAGAGATTGGAATCACACCCTGCGAAGTCGATCCACCACGTCCGATTGAATGGCGATTGTTCGAGCAGCTAGTCAGCGGGATGTGGGAATGAAAGGCGGCCTCACGGTCATCTTTAGTGTCACTAACAACTCCGGCCTGAAGTAGATGTTGTAAACCCTATCTTTTCAACAGGAGGAAATTCAGCAAAATGACAAAGTCAAAGAAGGCTCTTATCGCTGGTGCAGCACTCGCGGGTTTGCTGGCAGGTACTACCCCGACGCTTCAAGCTTCGAATCTCTTGTCGGGAACGCATGCCGGCGTGCAATCCGATCAGACGCCGTCCGATAGCAAAGTAAAAGAAAAGCACGCTTGCAAGGGGCAGAACTCTTGCAAGGGTAAGGGTGGATGTAAATCGAGCGACAATGGCTGCAAAGGCAAGAACTCTTGCAAGGGCAAGGGCGGCTGCGCAACCGATGGCTCGAAGCCTCCTGCGGAAGACCCCAAGCGGTAAATTTCAACCTCCAGCTCTCGGATGTTGGGGGTTGAACTCGCACCTGAGTTCAAGCCCCAGCTTCTGAGATTGAACCTAGGATCCCGCCTGCACCTATGGGCAGCGTCGCGTATAAAACCCCTCGGAGTTTTCAACCATGCCGGCAAATCGCTTCAACGGACACACCGATTACGGAATCGGTATTGGACTGCGCGTTCCCCATTACCAGCACATCCTCACCCGCAAGCCTGTCGTCGACTGGTTTGAGGTTATTTCCGAAAATTTCATGATCGATGGCGGCCGTCCGCTGCGGATACTCGACGAAATTCTTGGGCAATACAAGGTGGTCCAGCACGGCGTTTCCATGTACTTCGGATCGGCGCAACGCGCGGATCGCGAGCATCTTCGGCGACTCAAGACGCTCGTCCAGCGCACCAAAACGCCCTGGCTTTCCGATCACCTATGCTGGGGCAGCGTGGACGGCCGTTACACTCACGACCTGCTGCCCATGCCCTACACCTTCGAAGCCGCGCGCATCACCGCGCAGAAAGTCCGTGAAGTTCGCGACTTCCTTGAAATACCGATTGCCGTCGAAAACGTCAGCAGCTACGCCGAATTTCACGTTTCCAAGATGACTGAATGGGAATTTCTCAATGAAGTCGTCGAACGCGCCGATTGCGGGATTCTTCTCGACGTCAACAATATCTATGTCTCCTCGCAGAATCACAGTTTCGACCCTTTCACTTACGTGAACAGTATCCCCGCCGAACGCGTGGCGCAGATTCACATCGCCGGCCATTCGAAATACCGCAAATACATTCTCGACACCCACGATCATCCGGTGATCGATCCGGTCTGGAAACTCTACGCGCGGGCCATCGAACGCGTCGGCCACACCGCCACGCTTCTTGAATGGGACGACAGCATTCCCGCTTTCGACGAAGTGCACGACGAAGCCCTCAAGGCCAGCTGTTTCCTTTCGAGCGCCTCGCTCGCCACCGCCGTATGAACCCCGTTCCGGAGTCGGCATGAACTTGTTGAAAATCCAGCGCCAGATGGCACAAGCCGTGATGATGCCGCTTACCCCTTCCGAGCGCATGCGCAGCATCGCGCCCAATGGTCGTTCCCTCCGCGCTGTCGCGAATAGCATCATCAAGCCCAACGATTGCCTCACGTCCTTCGAGCGCATGGAAATCTACAATCGGCAATACTGGCTCCGCCTCTTCTCGGCTTTCGCGGAAGATTTTCCTGGCCTGCGAGCAGTGCTCGGCACTCACGCATTCGATAAAGTAGCGCAGGCCTACCTGCGAGACTGCCCTTCAAAGTCTTTCACACTACGTAACATCGGCGCGCAACTCGAATCATGGCTGAAAAAGCATCCGAAGTTTGCCGGCCCGCGTCAGAAGCTTGCGCTCGACATGGTGCGCCTCGAGTGGGCGGAGATAAACGGGTTCGATGGGAAACGCGAAACCCCGCTCAAGCCCGAAGATCTGGCTCAGGTCAATCCCGCAGTCTTGCGCCTGCGCTTGCAGCCCTATCTCAGCCTGCTCGATCTGCGTTATCCGGTGGACGACTTGCTGATCGAAGTGAGAAAAGATGCCGAAGACGTGAGCGTAGCCAGCAACGCCTTCAGCGAACGCCACAAACACAAGCGAGTGGCCGCCGTCGCCCGCATGAAAAGTAGCTCGATATTTCTCGTCGTGCATCGTGTGGAGGAAGAAGTCTTCTTCCGCCGTGTCGGCCAGCGGGAATTCGATATTCTTTCTTCGCTCCGGGGCGGAAAGCCTTTGAGTGGCGCTCTCGCATTCACTCGCGGCGGGACATCGAGGGTACCGGCTCGACTCACCGAAATTGAGGGATGGTTCCATACCTGGTCGATGCTCGGTTGGTTTTGCGGCGTAGGGAAAAATTAAAAAGGGAACGCCGGTCGCGTCAGAGCGGGCCGGAAAAGAGGTCACGGCAGCCATGAGCAACATTGAAAACCAGTTACTGCGCCTGTACGACAGATTCGCTAAAACTGCTGCAAGTTTGCAGTCTCCGTTCCTGCTTGTGGTGCGGTTGTACTGGGGATGGCAGATCGCTCAGAACGGATGGGGAAAATTACACAATCTGCCTCACGTCGTCGAGTTTTTTGCCAGCCTTGGGTTGCCGGCTCCGGGGCCGACCGCCGCGTTCGTGGCCACATTTGAATTCCTAGCCGGCATCTTGCTGGCGTTGGGTTTGCTTTCGCGCATCGCGGCGTTAGGCCTAGCCATCGATATGTTTGTGGCGTATTGGACGGCAGATCGCGAGGCACTCCTCTCCTTCTTTTCTGACCCAAGCAAATTCTATAATGCTGATCCGTTCATTTTTCTTTTTGTGGGTTTGTTGATCCTCGTTTTTGGTCCGGGCAAGTTCGCCCTGGACATGCTCTTGAACCGCATCATTCGCAAACGGATTCCGGGCGCAGAAGTTCGCCTCGTGCCATGAACGGAGTTAGCTGGGGGGGAAGACACACCGGATTAGATGCCGCAGTTGGAGATGGAGAGATCGAGAAAGAACCCGAGCCCCCGGAATTCCCGCACAATTCCACAATTGCGATCGGCAACAATCGATGAAGCCTGTCCTCAGGCGAAGTTTGATCGGGGCGGCCGCGGGCGTTGCAGCGAGCGTGATTCTCGCATTTGGGCTTGACCATCCCGTGCTGAGTGTCGCGTTTGGCGTTGCCGTGGGAGCCTTCTTTTCCGCTGGCCTCAGTCCTACACCATTTGCCTACGTCGATAGCTTGATGACCGGGGCTGCGTTGGGAATTCCGATGTGGAGCCTGATCAGTGTAATCGGAATCCCGCTGTTTTTTGGGCAGATGCCTGCGTGGACTGCTGAAGACATGCGGATGCGGTTCCCGGCGCTGGTCGCCTGGGTCTTATATGGCGCCTTTCTAGGCTTGTTTATCCAAATTCTAACCGACATAGCCGAGAGAAAAATTGGCGCGGAGAAGGCTGAAGCGCCCCCAGCGCAAGTTCAGAAGCGCATTGTGATACTCGGAGGCGGGTTCGCGGGGATGCACACGGCGGAATGCCTGGAAACGGAACTTCGTGGCATTAAGTCGCTTTCGGTGACTTTGATAAGCGACACGAACGCGCTCCTCTTCACTCCGATGCTGGCGGAAGTCGCGGGAGGTAGTCTTGAGGCCAGTCACATCAGCGCGCCACTACGAAGCAGCCTTAGTCAAACTGAGTTCATTCGTGCTTTCGCGACCGGAATTGATCTGGAAGCTCGCCAAGTCCTCATCGCGGGGAGTTGTGAATCCGGAGACGAGACGGCGCCGCGTGCGATCCCATTTGACTACCTCGTATTCGCTTTGGGATCGGTTGCGAACCACTTTGGAATAGTGAATGTCGAGAAATTTGCCTTTAATTTCAAAAGCCTGTTTGATGCGATAAGAATTCGAAACCAGGTCATCGATATGTTCGAACGCGCCGATCAAGAAAGGAAGGCCTCGCGGCGAAAAGCTTTGCTGACATTTGTAATCGCCGGCGGAGGGTTTGCTGGGGTCGAGCTCGCTGGTGCAATTAACGATTTCGCCCATGGGATTTTGGTTGACTACCCAAACCTACAGCGCGAGGAACTCGAAGTTGTTCTAGTCCACTCAGGAAATCGCATTCTTCCGGAGCTGAGTGACTCGTTGGCCGCTTATGCTCAGGCACAGATGGAAGCACGCGGGGTCCGCTTCCGTCTGAACACTCGCGTGGCTGACGTGCACCCGGAGGTCGTTACCCTCAGTGACGGGGAGATCTCCTGTCACACTTTAGTATGGACGGCAGGAACGGCGCCTCATCCACTCTTGAAATCGTTGCGGATCGAAACCGATAAACGCGGAGCAATCGTTGTGGATCACGCGCTCAATTTGCCGGGTTATCCGCAGCTATGGGCCTTGGGCGACTGCGCCGCGGTCACCGACGCTAAAACGGCAAAACCCTGCCCTCCGACCGCGCAATTTGCCCGTCGCGAGGCCGAAGTTCTTGCCAGGAATATTCGGGCCCATTTACAGAACCGAGCAAGAGAAGGGTTCCATTTCGACTCGCTCGGAGCGATGTGCGTGATCGGCCACCAAACCGCCTGTGCCGAAATCAAAATTCCTTTCATGCCGAAATCGATGCGATTCTCTGGCTTGTTCGCATGGTTGCTGTGGCGGGGCATATATCTTTCGAAGTTACCGGGGCTCGAAAGAAAGATACGAGTTCTAGTGGACTGGACCATTGAATTGTTTTTTCCGCGCGATATCGTACAGACGATCGACTTGCGCTGAGGAGCATTCGTGACTGAAAGCCAGTTGCCATCCTTGGACCCTGTCCCCAAAATGACAAGGACTTCCAAACTAGAACTAGGGGGGGGTCTGGGCGTTGGGGCGTTGGGCGGTGTTCTTGGAAGTTTGATTCTCGCTACGTCTGTGGTCCACGGACTTCTGCTCGGAGTGGGCTTCGGACTCGTATTCGGTCTTTTCTTCGCTGCAAGGGCTACGAGTGGCGGAGCAGGGTTGATTTGGGGAATAGCCTGCGCTTTCCTCTTGTGGATAGTTTTCCCAGCGGGAGTGATGCCGCTGTTCGCGCATCCAGATCACGCCATGGCGCGCATTAGCGATGCCCGAAGTCATTTCTCTGAACTTGTTGAATATCTTATTTGCCTAGGAATGCCGGTGGGCGTGACGGTGGGGATTCTTGACGGCCTAAAACCAATTCCGGGCAGGGTCCAGTTCCATCTAAGCCGGGCGCTGCTCGTGGGTGGATTTGCTGGAGTTCTTGGAGGAATGGTTTTCGGGCACTGGTCGTCCGCCGGCGATTTTTTTCCCTTAATCACTGGTTTCGGAGAATTACATTCTCATCTTGCCACTACAACCCTCCAACTGATCGTGGCGATGCTTATCGGGTCAAGCTTCGGATTACTGTTTCAACGAGATGTTCGGGGCTACGGATCTTCCATGGGCTGGGGGCTGGGCTTCGGAATATTTTGGTGGTTCCTGGGACCGCTTACGATTTTCCCGCTTACCTCTCGGATGCCGCTTGATTGGTCGGCCGAACGCGGCAGCGAAGTCTTTGGTTCGCTCGTTGGTCACATACTCTACGGTCTCGTTCTCGGGATTGCATACGCAGCGATCGATCGTCTGTGGGTGAAATTATTCATTGAGTCCGATCCTCTTAACCGCGAACCGGGTGGTCCCGGTCTTCTCGTATTGCGGTCGCTTGCCTGGGGTGCGTTTGCTGGCTTCGCTGGCGGAATCATCTCGAGTCCAGTGATGTTTGCAACCGGCGTGCTGCCTAGAATTGCTGGAGTTGATACACCCTTCACGGAATTGCGTGGCGTTATGCTCCATCTGTTGGTCAGCATGATCGTGGGGATGACCTTTGGGTTGTTATTCCGACACGAGTCCCCAAGCATTGGGCTGGGGGCGATGTGGGGTTGGCTGTTTGGAATGATTTGGTGGTACCTCGGGCCAATAACTCTGCTCCCGCTTTTGTTAACCGGTGAAACAGATTGGCGAGCGACTGCCGTTTCTGCTCTGCTTCCGTCTCTGATGGGACACTTGATATTTGGTGCCACCACCGCTCTTGTATTTCTCCTGGTCGAAGCCCGCTACAGACGCAATCTCCTGTCAGGGCCCCGAACCGCGGCTTACGAAATCCGTCGGGTGCGTCCGGTGGGGACGCCTGCTCCAGCACTTTGGATCTTCGCGTTGGGGTTGGGACTACTGCTCCCGATTATTCTTGGATGACACCAGTTTTCGATCACGTGTACGACTAACAGGTTCTTTCAACCACCAATTTCATGATCACATCTTATCGGTAATGATGTTCCCCCGCGTTCGCAGAATCTTCTCGGGAAGGTTAAGTTGCGTGTAATTTTACTCGTCGCCTCTCATCACATTGCATAAGTAACTCGACGTAAAGAGAAGGTGAGCGCGGTCCAGGCAAGAGGCGAAGCGGAAGACACTTCGGATTTACGATTCCATGTACTGAGTGAAAGCCAAGCGCGAATAGACGATCTCCATTACGCGGTGGGGGTGTCCGACGTTACGGAAACAATCAAGCCACGCGGGATAGCCGGGGAGCCAAACTTCAGGAAACGCAACGAATTCTGTGCCCTGAGAAGCAGCGTCTCGTATACGATCCCGAGCTTTTTGCTTGCTTTGATCAAGATCCATGAATATGGGTGAAGCTTCGACGGGGGCGATGCGGGTTTTGGTCTTCACGCGTATTGCCGCGCCTGTGGTCAACGCGCTCCAGTGAGGCGAGCAAGATCATTCTGTTTGCAGACATACTTTACGAATGCAGGAAGTAAGTTCGATGGCGTCCGGACAAAAGGTTTCACCCGATTCTTGAGGGAGTTTCCGGCACCGCGATCCCGGTCAGAGGATCCCTCGCGGGCGTGAGGCTTTGCTGTGTAACTTTTCGCAAAGAGTCGAATCTAGTTGAAGAGCCGTGCATCGAGGAAAGCCGAAAGCTGTGGATTGTAAATCCAGATTTGAAAACGGAATCGTTTCTTTGCAGGGTCCGTGTCTATGCCCCGGGATACGCGGGTCGGGTTAATCTTTCAAATCGAGATGAGCGAAAGCGTGGGTACTTAGCGACGCGGGTACGGATTGACACGGGAACCTGGTGGACCCATTTACGCGAACCGGAAAGGGTGGCCCCCCTCCTGTGATGGTTCCAAATGCAAATGACACAGCCCAACCCATATTCGACAGAGGCGCAGCTTATCGGGCGTGTGTGTTCCGGAGAACCGCAGGCCTTCGAACAGCTCGTTCGGCCGTACGCGCGATTGGTATATGCGACGGCAATATCCATTTTGAAAAATCCAGCGGACGCCGAAGAGGTTGCTCAAGAAGCCGTGCTGAAAGCGTTTGTGAATCTGTCAAAATTTCGTGGGGAGTCCAAGTTCAGTACTTGGCTGGTACAGATCACCTACAACGAAGCCAGGATGAAACTAAGGAAAGACCGGCAGCACCTGTACGAGTCGATTGACAAAAAGCAACAGGACCACCAAGGCGAATATTGCCCGAGAGATTTCGCGGACTGGCGACCGATTGCCTCCGAACTCCTCGAGGACGAGGAAATTTGCGCAGCCTTGAGAGCGGCGATCGATTCGCTCAGCCCTCCTTATCGAGACGTAGTCGTGTTGCGGGATTTTCAAAATCTGAGTATTCGAGATACGGCAGCGGTCCTTGCAATTCCCGAAGGGAGCGTGAAGACCCGTCTTCACCGCGCAAGACTAATGTTACGAGACCGGCTTGCGCCCGGTGTCGACGGTAAGTGGGCGACGGGACTAGCGTATCGGAAGGTAAGGGCATGGTGAAAAGGAGGGATCCTATGACTGTTATTGAGATCAGTTGCGTCGAAGTCTGGCGGGAAATCTCCAATTATCTTGACAGCGCGATCTCAACCGAGATGCGCGCCAGGATGCAGGCGCATTTTGAGACATGTCGACACTGCACGGCGGTGCTGGACGGAACACGGAACATCGTTCAACTCGTTGCCGATCGTAGGATATTTCGCATCCCGGAAGGTTTTAGTGACCGGCTGTTCAATAAGATCGATGCGCTGCGGTAGGTTCTTTTTCCCCCGTTGCGTTATCGTCGGGCTGAAAGGGGTCAGGGACGTCTCGATTGTCAATGTGCAGCAGTAATTTCCAGTTTCCTTGCTTATTTTTTCGCCAAACATCCACGTAGCGACTCCGGCGGTGTATCGTGCTACCGCCATCCTTGGGTGTCAGCTCCAAATCGTGCCAGCCGTAGGAGTGGGCGCTCTTACCTTCAACCCGAATTTCCATCACGATTACCGCGAGTTTCGCGGTAAAACGCTCGAACAAGCTCCTCAAACGAGCTGATAGTTCGTCCAATCCATCCAGCCCAAATACACACGGCTCGCCATCCCGGAAGACGACGATATCGGGATCAGCGATCGCTCGAATTCGCTCGACGTCTCCAAAATTGGATGCATCGCGATATTCGCTTTTGGCTGTGTTAATGGCAAATAAGTCGTTCATCGTAAGTTGGAAGAGAAGAAGAGTAACCCGGCGATTTTCTACCTCGCCTTGCCAGCGTGACCGCTATTCGAATTTCCGGGCGCTTGCTATCGACGAGGTCATTATAATCTTGGTTCCGCGGACGCGGAAGCCTTTCAGAGCCTCGTAGTCGGGATTCTGGACTCTTCAGCAGCCTCACGACTGCGGGTCAAGTTTCTCGCCTGCGACTGAATTGCTAGACGTATCTCAATTCGTTCGGGTTACCGGGTTTGGCTCGGGCCGCATAAACACCCTGTAACCTTGTGGTGGTTGTCTAATCTCAATAGAGCTAAGCCGGAGTTTCTCACGAATTCCGCTAGGGAGGAGAATGTCGTGACTTCCGTCAGATTCGCGTTAGCAGGGTGCTCGGGCTGCTGATCGCTGGGACATTATTTCTCCCGCGATTGGGAAAGGCGGCCGGCAAGTGCCGCGCGATCGACCCGCAAAGCCGCACTCCCGGGCTGGTCGAGTTGTTTACATCGGAAGGATGTTCAAATTGTCCCCTGCCGACGCCCTGTTAGAAAAACTGGATCGAACCGAGTCAATGACTAACATCGAAGTACTTGCTCTTAGCGAGCACGTGGACTACTGGGATGATATTGGCAGTCTCCCTGAGCCACAAAATTCGGGCGATCCCTTGAAGCGTTGAACCGCGTGCGATGATCGCGCTGAGAGGCAGGTCAGCGCTACGGAATTCACGGTATTGCGAATGATAACTATGTAGTAATATTATTGTCCATGTGTGCTAACCGGAGTACATTTAATCGCATGGTAATAGGAATGAGATTGAAAGCATTGCGGGAGTACAAGAACCTTTCGCAGGGAGATATTGAGCGCCGAGCTGGCCTCAACCGGTGCTATGTATCTCGCGTGGAAAACGGGCACACCTCTCCGTCCCTAGAATCCTTAGTAAAGTTTGCACGCGCTCTCGATGTTCCCATGTTTCAGCTTTTCTATAACGGCCAAAACTCGCCACCCATTGCACCCGCAAAGATAAATTCAGGATGGGGCAGTACGGGGCATGATGCTCAGACACTGGAAAGGCTTCGAAGATTGCTGCGTCGGACAAGCGCGAGCAACCTAAAGTTACTATTGTCAGTTGCTCAGAAATTGGCACAGAGGCAAAAAATTTCGACGTAGCCACAGAGGCAAGCCTAAGCTTGGACCGATGATCCTGGTTACGGTCCATTTCGGTGCGAGACTGTCGGGGAATTGCACGCGTCTTCCCAGATTTCAAATAGCACAAAGCTCGACCTCAGGTGTGTCGCATCTCTGGCCGCATCGCCGACACCTAAGCGTATTCCCTGAAGCCTGTGTGAGATGCAATGCGTGAGGCAAAGTTACCATCCAACAACCCGAACGCCGCTTTGCCTTGGCATCGACGAGAAGACTTAATCGCAACGTTCGTCAGCTCCACGCGGCTCTGGGTCCTGACCCGCGGGGCGCGTGGCGACGGCAGCATCGGGACCCGTCATGACCAATCGCCGGCTGCTCCACGTTCGCGCGCGGCGAGCAGGTCCGTTCCGGAATGTACTGGGGCTCTTCTTCGATTGCGTCATGACCATGGATTTGCGTCGCAGGGGCGGACAAAACGGGAGTCCATGCGCCACCTCGGATCGGTGACAGTGCTCTCACAACATCAACCCGCGTGAAGCAGGCGGGTCATGCCGGAAATACCCAAGGTCTTCGCAGTCCCTCCCGTGCTCATGTGCTGTACCTCTCGACTCACGAATACTTCCCGATCTTTGTAGGCAATAAGTTCAGGGACTTAGTCAAATTTCGCACCAATCGGCTAGTCCCAGTTCGGTTGTTCAACGGGGTACCGTGGCGCCGAAACGAGGCCGTTTTGGATGCCGAAAATCCAGTTTGGAACTCCCTTGTCCCGGCTGTGACATTTTCATCGCACCATCAATTCGCACGGGGTAGCTTCTTCGCATGACGTGGATTCTTCCGACACAAGAGGTCAGCCCGCTTTTCGCGGAAGAGAGTACCTGTGGTTCAGCGAAAAAATCCGGTCAATTGATCGCGAGCGCTCTCGTTTTGAGTCTTCCTGGGTCTGTGTGATTCCAATCAGTTCGACACGTTCAGCCAGGAACGAAGCGCAGATGATCGCGTCAGTCCTCGCTGGCGACTCGGAGCAGTTCCAGGATCTGATTCGGCCCTACGTGCGAAGCGTTTACAGGGTGGCGCGATCACTGGTGCAAGACGAGTCGCACGCCGAAAAGGTCGTGCAGGAAGCAGTTATCACGGCGTTTCGGAAGCTTGCAGACTTCCGTCGACCCACGAGGTTCGCCGCGTGGCTTATCACCATCACCTTAAACGCGGCGCGAGGCCGGTTGCTGGGCGAGGGTCCGGGCATTACAAAATCAGTCGAGCATACGTGCGAAGCAGAGCAAGAAAGTTCCCGAGCGCAACTCTCAAGCTGGAGTGAAATTCCTGCCGAGGCACTTGAGCGCAAGGAAACTCAAGAGATTTTGCAATCGGCCATCCATGACCTTTGTCTGGCCTGCCGGGAGGTTCTGCTGCTGCGCGACATGGAGGGGTTTAGCATTGAGGAGACCGCCGCTGTGCTGGCCATCGACGCCGGGACAGTAAAGGTCCGGTTGCACCGTGCACGTCTGACGATACTGAAGAAGCTGGCGTCGCAGCTAGGCGGCGGTTGAATTGTACGGAGCGAAGGACGCGCCTAAGACTGTGCGCACCAACCATTCTCGGTCATACAGTTAAGGAGAATCTAAAGATGTGTATCGCGCAAGCGACCTTCCGTCCCACGCGAGTGATCGCCGTCGGCTTATATTTTATCCTGGCCCTGCAGACCGTCCGGGGTTCAGCTCCTGTCAAAATTGCCATGACGGCGGAACACTGGGAGACGACAGGGGAGGTGGAGTTTGTCGCTGTGGAGGGGTTTCCGTTCGGCATCTTGGAAGCCAAACAGGGCAACGCTGCGCTGAAGGGAATGTTATTCAGCAATGGAACGATCGAGTTCGATGTGAAACTCCTTGGCCATGGCATTCCGGGTATCCGCTTCCGGCAGCGAGATCTAGAAACCGCTGAAGAGGTGTACTTCCGCCCGGGGCCGGATTGCCCAGCTTCGCAGGACTGCATTCAGTACACACCGCTGACTCACGGAATCCCTCTCTGGGACATTTATCCAGAATTCCAAACCATGGCGCCAATTCACGCCGAAGGTTGGAATCACATAAAGCTCGTCGTTTCCGGACAAAGGATGAATATCTTCGTCAATGGGGCAACGTTGCCCACGCTAGCGGTCGGTAAGTTGGAGGGCGACGCCCTGGAGGGCGCGATAAAGCTGCATGGACCAGGGTCTTTCGCGAATCTAACGGTGACTCCGGTTGAGGTGGATGGCCTTTCGCCGCTACCCGCGACAGATCCCACAGCTAGCGATGGCAGATACGTTCGCAATTGGAATGTCTCTACCCCTTCTATCATGCCGAGCATTATGGATCCGGTATTCAAAGAGCTTACGGGCAAAGGCCCCAGCTACGTAGAAATGCCGAGCGAGTCGCAGTCGTGGAAGAAAGTCCAGGCGGAGCGGAAGGGCATGATCAATCTCACGCGCGAATTCGGATCAACGAAAACAGGGTCGGTAATTGATTTTGCTTGGTTGAAAACCACCATCCAATCCGACCACGATCAGCAAAAACATGTTGCGATTGGCTGGGCTAGAGAGATTTGGGTGTACGTGAATGGCAAGCAGGTTTTTGCCAGCAGGAATCTCTATGATCCGCCGGAGGGAAGAAAACCACCGGATGGACGATTGTCTCTCGAAAATGGCTCCTTCGATCTGCCTTTGCGCAAGGGGTTGAATGAAATCTCGGTAGCTCTTGACGACAACTTCCCGGACGGCGGAGCGCACCATTTTGGATGGGGCTTGGAGCTACGGTTGGACGATCTCCAAGGCGTGACGCTCTCAAGTGAATAAGCTAACCAAGCAGATTGGCAGTGGATTTTTCAAATAGCAAAAAGAGGCCGGAGGACGTGCGCTGACGGCGTACGAAAGAAAACTGAGATGACTTGCCTGTGGAAAACCCGCACTACATTCGTTCTGCTCGGATTTTGCTTCCTGTCTGCGGTCCTGGCTGCGGCCAGCGCTGAGCCCGCCAAGGTGGCGCTGACCGCAGACCGGTGGCAAGCAAATGGCGACATCGCATTCGTTCCGACCGAGGGATTTCCAGAAGGTTTATTAACTGTCAAAAGCGGCGGGGCAGTCCTGAAAGGAATAACTTTTGGCGATGGAACCATCGAATACGACATTAAAGAAAGTCCTGAAGGAGCGGGCATTCCAGGGATCCGGTTCCGCCAGCGAGATCCAGATACCGCCGAACAACTTTACCTGCGTCCCAGCCCAAATTGCCCGCCCTCCAATGATTGTGTCCAATACGCTCCCGTGACGCACGGTCTGCTGCTATGGGATGTTTACCCGGAGTATCAGGCGTCGGCACCGGTTCGAGAAACCGGTTGGAACCACGTCAAACTATTGATTTCCGGACGGCGTATGAATGTCTATGTGAATGGGGAAACGACTCCGTCGCTCGAAGTGGGCAGGTTGGAAGGTGACGCCCTCGAGGGCGCGATCGAACTGCGAGGCGCGGCTACGTTCGCCAATGTGACGGTAATTCCCGGCGCTGTCGGCGGCCTTTCTCCGGTGCCCGTCGCCGATCCCACCGATGGGGACCCCAAGTTCATTCGGAACTGGCTCGTTTCACCGGCCTACCCGTTAGAGACCGGCAGGGATCCTATATTTGCGGACTTGCCGGAGTCGGACTCGTGGCAGCGCGTTTCCGCGGAGCGCCGCGGTCTTGTCAATCTCAGTCGGCTCTATGGATCGCCGACGATGGATTCCGCCGGAGCAGTTGTCTGGTTGAAGACCACGCTAAAGTCTGACCAAGTCCAGGAAAAGCATGTTTCCCTCGGATGGGCTCGGCAGATTTGGATCTATGTAAATGGCAACCTCGTTTTCTCGGACAAGAATTTCTACTATCCAGAGGCAGCGAGAAGAGCTCCGGATGGCCGGTTGTCGCTCGAAAACGGATCCTTCAACCTGCCACTGCGCAAGGGAACGAACGAAATCGCCATCGTTTTGAGCAATATCTTCCCACAAGGTCACAGCCATTACGGCTGGGGATTGGAACTCCATCTGGACGACCTAAGCGGACTCAAGATGTCAAATGACACGGACCCACGAAGCGACCTACACTAATTTCCTAAAGAGTTCCCGCCGCCCTGCATTAGCCAGACCCCGCTGGAGAGCGTGAACATGGTGAGGTCAACGGTCCACGAAACGAATGCCAAACCGGAAGCGGCCCGGGCCTCAAAAGTCTCATGGCCGCGACGCTGTATTCTCGCATTTTTGTCGTCAACAACAATTGCGTTCGTTTTTACTATTTCTCGGCTTGCCCACGGCGAGGGCTGGCGACACTCGTTGTTCTTCTCCCTGGCGGAGTGGTGGTCTTGGGGGTTGCTGGCCCCCGCTGTGGTCGCCATCGACCGGTGGATGCCGTTTACCAGCAAGCAGTTGGCGCGCCGGCTGTTCGCTCATCTGCTTTTAGGGCCAGTGTTCACGATAGCCTACATGTACTTGTTCGGGGCCTTGTCCGCAGCCCTGCGAGTACAACCGTGGTCGCGCCTGTTTGACGGCCGACTTTGGACCGATGCGGCTGACGGTCTATTCTTGTGGAGCCTCGTGGTGTATTGCCTAATCGTGGGATTGGCCGAATCATACTTGTATCAGCAACGCTACGTTTTCGCTGAATTGCGCATGGAGCGATTGGAGCGGAACTTCTCGGAGGCTCGGCTCAATGTCTTGCGCATGCAGCTCGATCCACATTTCCTATTCAACGCGCTGAATACTATTTCCGCTCAGATCGCGCGCGATCCCAAGCTGGCGCGGACAATGATTGAGCATCTGGGGGGCCTGCTGCGTCTGTCCCTGGACTCGAGGAGCAGGCAGGAAATTCCGCTAGCGGAAGAGCTGGCCTTTCTCAATCACTATCTAGCGATTCAGAAAATCAGGTTCGGAGATAGTTTGAGAGTGGTCATGAGAATTTCTCCCGAAGTGAAGTACGCCGCCGTTCCGAGCCTGTTACTGCAGCCCTTAGTTGAGAACGCGATTCGCCATGGCTTCTCTTCGAGATCTCGCGGAGGGACCGTCACGGTGGGGGCAGACTGCTTAGACGGAAGACTCGATATTCAGGTGCTCGACGATGGGGTGGGATTGCCGTCGGGGTGGTCGCTTGAGACTCGAAGCGGCCTTGGCCTCTCGGTGACGCGCGAGCGGATAACGGCCCTCCATCCGAACGGATCCGGTTTGTTCGACGTTCGGGGGCGAGTCGAAGGTGGTACGGAGGTTGCAATCTCCTTCCCATTTCGCGTGATGGAGGAAGCCGATGAACGCCTTACCTACTGATCTCATCCGCGCGCTGGTCGTCGATGACGAGGCCCCTGCGCGCCACCGTCTTACGGACCTGCTCCGACAAGATCCCCAAATCGGGGAAGTACTCGAAGCAGGCAACGGCCGAACGGCAGTAAAGTTGATTCACAAGGCGGAGCCGGACCTGGTTTTCCTGGACGTGCAAATGCCTGAACTGGACGGCATGGGCGTGATTGCAGCGGTCGGGGCGGACAGCATGCCGCTAACGGTCTTCGTGACCGCTTACGATCAGCATGCCATCCGAGCGTTCGAGGCCAACGCACTGGACTATCTGCTGAAGCCGTACAGTGATGAACGCCTGGAAGCCACGATGGCTCGTGTCAAAAGCCGACTTGACGAAGTGCATATGGGAGAGTTTGGGCACAGCATACTCCGAGTCATTTCTTTGGCGCCGTCTGCCAGCCGTTTCCTGGATCGTCTAGTCGTAAAATCGGGAGGAACGACGCGCTTTATTCGCGTCGCCGAAATTGACCGAATCGAAGGCGCCGGAGCTTATGTAAGCCTTTATGTTGCGGGCAAGGAGTTGTTGTATCGCTCCTCGCTCAACGACCTGGCGGAAAATTTGGATCCCATTCGCTTCGTCCGCATCCATCGTTCCGCGATCGTCAACATTGAGAGCATTCTACAACTGGAGCCCATTTCACACGGAGAGTTTGAAGTGGTTCTGAAAAACGGCGCGCGATTGCGTGTGACCAGGACCTATCGCGCGATGCTGGAGAAAAGATTGGGGCAATCGCTTTGAGTGGCGGTGGACGGAAATATCTACTTGAGTAAACATCGATCGCCCGCTGTGCATGTCGGGGAGACCAGCGTACACGTACGCAAGGTTTTGCCAGGGTGTTTCGGGTGAAGCGGCCTGCTGCGCGTGAGGATTTCGACGAGTCCGTCATGGCGCCAATCCGTTAGCCCTGGGTTCCGCGAACCCGTTGGCAAGCCTCGTTGGCGCCGCTGTTTTCCTTTCTGGTGACTCGAAACACGAAGGAGGTTGTGGTGACTTCGGTTGGATGCGACGGCAACGCTCTCAACAAGTTAGCCAGACCAGTCCAAGCGATAGGCATTCGCGGCTCGTTTTTAGGTGGAGGCCATGTCTGTGGTGAGGGGGGGGACACATGCGTTCGGCAGTTTCGAGTTTCTCGCAAACTGTACAGGGAGTCGCATCCATCGCCTTCAGTTGATGCCGACGAAGTTTGGGACGAGGCGTTCGCACAAAACCAAATATCCGTGCGCACAGTGGGGCAACTCCTGTCCCGATGGGAGAACGACACTCAAGCTCTATCCTTAATATGTGGAGGTTACTGGGGTCTCCCACGCTCAAGGGACCATGTATGGATCGGTATCGGCGAGACGTGTCGTTGGCGCCGCAGAAGTGGCAAAAAAGTTTGAGCCGGGGCCCCGTCGAAGACTGGCGCAGCCTAGCCGAGGACCAACCCGAACGCCTCGGGGATGAATCATTCTTCCACAAAAACGATCTAAAGGGCACGCTACGGGGAAGTTTCGTGAGACGGTTTCAGATCAGAACCGAAGTCTGCAGGGTAGAAGAATGAAGAGGAGCACGCGATGCCAGAGTCTTTGAAAGTTGGAATCATCGGCGTGAGTGCCGATGGCGGCTGGGCGAGAGAGTCACACGTTCCCGCGGTCCAGAAGCTATCGGGACTGGAGCTTGCCGCTGTCGCCAGCAAGGATCAGGCGAAATCAAACGCGGCGGCCAAGGCCTTCGGCGTGAGGCTGGCTTATGGAAATGCAGCGGATTTGATCCGTGATCCCAATATCGACCTTGTGGCCGTATGCGTCAGAGGTCCCGATCATCGCGAACTCGTTCTAGCCGCTCTGGAAGCGGGCAAGCACGTTTATTGCGAGTGGCCGCTCGGCCGGAACACGGCCGAAGCTGAAGAAATGGCGGCGGCCGCCGACGCCGCAGGAGTCCATGCCGTGGTTGGTCTGCAAACGAGAGTGAATATTGCAATGCTCCGGGCGCGCGAGCTGATCGTGTCCGGCGCAATCGGGCGCCCGCTCAGTTCCCATGTCTATTCCAGTACCGTAGGATTCGGGCCGATCGTGCCGACGATGTATGTCTATTTGGAGAAGCCGGAGAACGGCGTAAACCTGATCACTATTCAGGGGGCTCATACCATTGACCTAGCTATCGCGGTGCTTGGCGGGCTAGTTAACCTGGCCGCCCTAGCAACAACCCAATATCCCGAAATCGAGGTTGGCGAACATGCAACGCGGCAAGCGCGGTCGACCTCCGACCATCTCCTCGTGCAGGCGCGTCTCGCCGTCGGCGCCGCGCTGTCAGTCGAGGTGGCCGGGGGCCGGCCGCCCGAAACACCTTTCCGTATGGAAGTGGTTGGGGAGAAGGGTATCCTAGCGCTAGACGGCGGTGCGGCAAGAGGCTTCCAGTCGGGGCGACTCCTGCTCTCAGTGAGGGGTGAACCCCAGCATTTGAATGAAGGCGAGCATGGATTGATGCCGGACGCCGCAGCGAACGTTTCGGGAATGTATGCAGCCCTTCGGGATGACATTTATCGGGGAACGTCGACTGCTCCCGACTTTCATCATGCGGTACGCTTGTCGCGGCTTGTAGATGATCTACTGTCGTCCTCAACAACAGGAGTTCGAAAGTCAGCGATGGACTGGCCAGTTTAACCCTGCGGATTCAGCGCATCACGCCCGTCCCTTAGGAACAACCGCTAAAGCGTTCGCAGCTTTCGCGAGTGAACGATTGATGTGGATGCTAGGGATGCCAGAGTAACTAAGCCTCAGCGTCTTTCAGGAGAAATCGCAACAACTTGGAGAAGTGTGATGAAACTCGGAATAATCTTGGCGTTGGTCTTGTTGGGACGAGGAGCACCTGCGAAGGAAAGCCCGTGGAATGGTACGTGGGTGCTTGACGCGGCAAGAAGCACACCAGGGGCGAAGGATCAGGCGGCAGACGCCTACCGGTTCACGCTTCAGCCTGATGGCGGGATCAAATGGGAAATACCGTCTCTGGGTGAAGTGGTGACAGGCAAGACGGATGGGCGGCCTATGCCGATTCATCGCTCGAAGGTGGAACCAGGGTTGACGTTGAGTGTGAAGGCGGAGGGGCCCACGGTGCTGATCTACGAAGTGAGCCGGAATGGCAAACCGGAAGGAGAAGGACGCATGACTCTAGTCGAGAATGGCAAAGCCTGGGTCGATTTGTCTTGGCCCGCTGGGCAGCCCCAGTACGCCGGCGAACTTGTGTATAACAAACAGTTTTAATTGATGAGCTTTTTTGGGAACTTGAGCCTCTGCGCCCGAGTGCGAGTGATTATCGAAGGCAAAGTCTATGCAGGGAACCCAAATTTTGCCGGTACTTACGATGCAAAGACTTTACGGGTCCACTGGATTCAATCGAGACGGCCGAGTCATTATTCGCGGCGTGAGGAAAAATCCTTTAGGCCTTGCGGATTTGAATCAGGCTGGAACCTTTCGGTACCTACGAACTCTGATAACCTGGGAGATTGAGAGCTTATTCATGCGCAGCGCTCCGTCAAACTCGGAAATCGCGTATTCGCTCCTGCGCATCACTTTTGGTGCAAACATCTTTTTGCACGGACTAATGCGACTCGCGGAAGGTCATGCTGTTTTCCTAGCTTACCTAACCAAGGAAATGCAGGGTGCTCCTGTGCCGTCTTGGTTTCTCGCGCCATTCTCATACTCCCTACCCTACTTGGAAGGCTCCGTGGGTCTGCTATTACTGCTCGGACTTTTTACTCGTAATGCGCTCATCGCGGGAGCATTCGTCATTTTGTTGCTCCAAATAGGCAGTTGCCTAGCTCAGAACTGGGCCGTGGCGGGCGATCAGCTCGTCTACGCCCTGTCGTTTTTCATATTGCTTAGTTTCGTCGACCGCAACCGGTGGTGTATTGATGGTCTTCGAAACGCCAGCGGTTAACAGCGCGAGACTGCCCGTTCCGTCGCGGTCTTACGCCCGAGGACATCCACGATGGGGGAGTGAAATTGGCCGACCGAAGGCCACGACCGCCGCCGGCCGCCCGTTCTAGCGGCAGACCGACTGATATGCAGTTGCGCACCGTGAGAAACACTCGTTTTTCGCCGACTCACTCCGAGTCGATATCTTCGATGACCGCGTTTACGCGCTTAGCCAATTTGGATCCCGCCCTGAGGTTGGTGAGCAGAGGAGATTTTTGGGCGTTCTTATCCCTTATTTGATCGTGAAGCACCACGTTGAGTAATGACTTGTGAACCTCGATGCCGCCGTTGTAGTGAATGAAGCCCATTTCGCGAAATCGATTCATGAAGAAGCTGACACGGGATCGGGTCGTCCCGATCATCTCGGCGAGGGTTTCTTGAGAGATTTTAGGTATGCGCGTCTGCGGTTTGCCTGGTTTTCCAAATTCAGCCATCAGGAGCAGAATTCTAGCCAAACGCTTTTCGCTGGAGTTGAAGAGCTGATCGACCAAATCAGCCTGGGTTCGTATGCTGCGAGCCAGGAGAAACGAGAGGAAGAGATCTGAGAACGTGTGCTCCTCGTGGAGGACGCGGATCATCTCGTTTCTTTGTATTTTCAGCACGGCGCACGGCGTAATAGTTGTGGCGGTCGCGAGCCGAAGTCCTGCAACGGCCCCGATCGACTCTTCGCCGACGAAGTCACCAGCTGAGAAGAGGCTAATGGTCGCCTCTTTGCCGGCCTGAGAGACCACCGTCAGTTTCGCACGTCCCTCTTGGATGAAGAAGACCGAGTCCGCGGGACTTCCCTGCAGGAACAAGGTCGCATTGGGTTTGATTCGAACAATTTTGCGCCCCAGACCGGCTTTTGCTAGGAAGTTTTTGGGATCAAATACTTCGCGGGTCGAACCAGACATTTAGGATCTCGCGAGCCGAAAGAGTGCGGAAGCGTAGACTCCGTAAAACGGGAAGTGCGCCGTTTCGGTTTGCGCCAACCACTTGCTCATGAGGGGATAGTTACCCAAGGGAAGTGTGCATCGCGATAGAAATGTTACACGCAGGACTGTGACGCTCCGAAGTGGATGCTTTCGATCTCGGGTCGGACACGCACACACGCGGCTGCCTTCGCGAAAAGGTAGTCATTTTTTGGCCTTACAGTCATGAAGGATGACAGGTGAGCAGAAAGGTGCAAACTGGAACGTGCTGGACGCGGTTCGGCAACGAGCGGTCTTTTGTCCGCGCGGTAGACTTAGAGCTGGCACGGCATCCCGGCGTTTCGCCGCTCTACGCCAACCCGAGGAGACTCCCTAGGGCGCTGCGGTGCGGGCCTGCCGAACTGCGTCACTTTTATCTCTTGCGCGCCATCTTCATGCGCCCGCTTCCGCGGGGTACCGAATTTTTATGATTGTTTTGCCTTCGCAGGAGAACTTGACTTGGCCTGTCTTTTTGTTGCCTGTAGAAACACGGAACGCGACGTTTGAATTTCGGAGGACAACTGAGGTGCGCAATATTTCAGACAATGTCAGAAAGCGTTACAGACAGGCTGCCCTTATACGATCGCGTGGCACCTCGACTCGAGAAACCCGGAACGGCGCCGGGGCATGGGAAAACAGTCGTAAGTTGCAGCCTCGACGGTGTGCGTCCTCTAGCGCCAAGACCGTCAGGCTTCTCGCAAGCGAGGTGCATTGGCCTCTGCGTTCCAGGCTGCCAGTGTTGTTAATAGGAGGATCAGCTCCAACAGCCACAATGCACGCCCCTCGAATAGATGCACTGCGAAGCCCGCCAAAACTGCGCCGGCGGTGAAGCTTATTGACGTAAGCCAGAGCAATCTGATGGCGGTGTTCCTCTCAGAACGCATCTGATCGTCCGAAGGTTCTTTCTGGAGGATAGATGTCAACAGTCTGGTTGCGTTTCCGGTTAGATAAGTTGCGTGCACCGAGACACCCAAGCTCTTGCTGAACACACCATTCTGCAGCCCGAGCGCGAGGCAGAGACAAGCAATCAGGGGGATGCTGGTTCGCGAGATGTGCTCCAGCGTGCACAGCATCGCGAAGGCAACTAAAGTCATTTCGATGCACAAAGCTCTCATGAGTGCTGCTGCCTTGTTCGCGAACGCTCGGGACAGCAGCACTCCCGCACCTGTTGCGAACAAGAAAAGCCCGATTGCCAGAAGATGAATCCCGAGCTCCCCATATTTCCCGGTGCCGAGCGATATAGCAGCGAGGATCACATTTCCGGTCACGTGCCCGGTGAAACTTCCCGCCAGAAGGAATGACGCAGCATCGGCATACCCACCGGTGCAAGCCAATGCAATGACGACCAGGTTTTCTATGGCGTCGGTTGAACTCGATGAAGAAATATTTCTCATCAATTCCGCGCTGGATATTCTGGTTTATAGAGCAAGGAGTTAACGAGGTCTTCCGCGGACGTTGGCATTTTGACGCGCGCCAGGCCCAAGTCAATGATTCTTTCGGCGCATTTAATAGCCGTCTTAATCGACGTCTCCTGGACAGCGCTCTGCGGCGGAAAGAGCGCACCTTTGTCCAGTTGTTCCTTCGTAAGCTGGTCTGCTAATGCCTTAGCGGCCTCAATGAAGATTTCATCCGGCACGTGCTTCGCCTCGGTGGCAACGACCGCCAGGCCAACCGCGGGATAGATATAGAAGTTATTTGCCTGGCTTGGAAAATAGGTTTTGCCGTTGATCTTTACGGGGTCGAACTGCACACCGGCCGCATAGATCGCCCTCCCGTCTGAGTGCCCGTAAGCTTCCTGTGCGGTGCATTCGGCGTGATCGGTCGGGTTCGAGAGCGCAAAGATGATGGGCCTGTCGTTCAGCCTGGTCATGGCCTCGATCACCTGCGGGGTGAAGGTACCCTTGACCGTGCTGACGCCGATGAGGATCGTCGGCTTGATCGCGTTGATCGCCTCCACCAGATTCTTGGTTTGTTTTTGCTGGTGCGCGTATTTTTTCTGCTGTTCCTCAAGATCCTTCGTATCCGTCGTCAGCAACCCGTTCACATCGAAGAGGGAGATTTGTGACTGAGCTTGGTTGACGGTTAGGCCCTCCAGCTCCATCGCGGCGACGATCATGTTCGCGATCCCGATGCCGGCAGAACCTGCGCCGAGAAACAACACGCGCTGATCCTTAAGCTTGCCCTTCGTAATCTTGAGTGCGCTGTAAAGACCGGCCACGGTCACACTGCCGGTTCCCTGAATATCGTCGTTATAGCAGGAGACCTTATTCGTGTAACGGGCCAGAAGACGAATGGCGTCGGTGCCCTTCCAGTCTTCGAAGTGGATACAGCACTTGGGGTAGATCCCCTGCACCGCATCGACGAACTCCTGAACGAAGGAGTCCAGATCTTCGGTCGAAGGCCGCTTTTGTTTCAGACCCAGGTACAACGGATCGTCCAGTAGTGTTTGGTTGTCTGTGCCGCAGTCAAGCAGCACCGGAAGAAGAATCTCCGGCGGCACAGCCGCGCATGCGGTATAAAGCTGCAGTTTGCCGATGGGAATACCCATGCCGTTGGCGCCGAGATCGCCAAGCCCGAGAATACGACCGCCAGTGCTCACGCAGATGACGCGCACATCCTTAATCGGCCAATTGGCGAGCACTTCCTTGACCTTGCCTCGCTGATCGATCGAGACATACAGACCATTGGGCTTGCGATAGATGTGCCCAAACTCGAGGCATGCCGCGCCAACCGTAGGATCATAGACAATCTTCAGGAATCGAGCTGGATCGCTTGCGAGCACAGCATAGAAAAGGGTCTGGTTGTCGTCACAAAGCTGCGAGAAATAGATATATTGCTCAAGGTCGTTCGGCTTTTTGCTGAGTTGCAGCAGGCAGCGGTCCACCTGTAGCTTGAGCGTCTCCTCGCGCGGAGGCAGTAACCCGAGCAGGCCTTTTTCCCCACGGGTCTCATAGGGGAAATCCGTCGATTGATTCGTCTGAGGGTCGCGAAGAAGTTCGATTCCGCTCTTTCCTTTGTTACTCATAATTAGGTCTCCTAACTTCTGAGAATTAAACGCCGGGATTGTGTTTTATTGCGTCGCCGTTTGTGCGATAGACTTGTTCGAGATCATCTTTTTCGCGTCAACCACCTCATCGAATTGCTTCTCGTCGATGTAGCCGCTCTTAATCGCCGCCGCGCGCAGAGTGCTACATTCGCGTTGGGCCGTGTGCGCGATCTCCGATGCCTTGTCATAGCCGATGACCGGACTGAGCGCAGTAACCAGCATCAGAGAATCTTTGACATACTCGGCGACCTTCTTCTCGTTGACTTGCGTGCCCTCGACGGAAAAGATCTGTAATTTTTCGCAACCATCGGCCAGGATGCGGGCCGAGTGCAGAAAGTTATTGATGAGAATCGGACGCATGGCATTCAACTCGAAGTTGCCCTGCGACCCGGCGAAGGCGACGGCAGAATCATCTCCCATGACCTGAATGCAGATCATCACCATGGCCTCGCACTGGGTCGGGTTTACTTTGCCTGGCATGATGGACGAGCCGGGTTCGTTGGCCGGAAGGATGAGTTCACCGAGGCCGCAACGCGGTCCGGAGGCCAGCCAACGCATGTCGTTTGCAATTTTCATCAGCGCCACCGCGAGCCCACGCAGAGCGGCATGAGCCGCAACGATGGCATCGAGCGCCCCTTGCGCAGCAAATTTGTTCGGTGCAGTAACGAATGGATAAGTGGTGAGCTCCGCAATCTCCTTGGCAATCTCCACATCGAAGTTGACCGGCGAATTCAGTCCAGTACCAACCGCCGTACCGCCCGCCGCAAGTTGATATAGACCGTTTAGCGACGCCTCCACCCGTTCAAGGGCGTCCCTCAGTTGCGAGCCATAGCCCGACCACTCCTGCCCGACCGTGAGCGGAACAGCATCTTCAAGGTGCGTACGGCCAATCTTTACGATGTGCCCCCACGCGATGGCCTTCGTCTCGATCACCGTAGTCAGCGCTCGTGCTTTGGGCAGAAGCGTTTTGCGTACTTCTGTTACAGCGGCGATATGCATGGCGGTAGGGAACGTATCGTTCGAGGATTGTGACATGTTGACGTGGTCGTTGGGATGGACCGGTTCCTGGGTTCCGAGCGTACCCTTAGCCATCTGGATCGCTCGATTGGAGATTACTTCGTTCACGTTCATGTTGCTCTGCGTACCACTACCCGTCTGCCATACGAATAGAGGAAAATTCTCGTCCAGCTTGCCGGCAATCACTTCGTCAGCGGCTTCGACAATCAGGTCCGCTTTCTCTTTGGGCAATCGGCCTAGACGCTGGTTGACGACCGCCGCCGCCTTCTTTACGAACCCGTACGCGTGATAAACCTCGACGGGCATCCGGTCGTTACCAATGGAGAAGTGTATGAGCGAGCGTTGAGTCTGCGCTCCCCATAAGCGATTTGCCGGAACCTTAACCTGGCCCATCGAGTCAGTCTCGACCCGCCACTTTCCATGGTCGAGAACCGTTCCAGGTTTCCAGTGGCCATCTATGATCTGCGTGTCTTCGACGTATGCCATGTGGTGTCCTCAACGGCTTAACTTAAACTTCGCGAGCTCTATCCGTTCTTAGTAATTGGACTCAGCACGCCAGCGACTTAGCGGTCGGTGTTGATTCGACTCTTCAAGCACGTAAGCCACCTAAAATCCATTGAAGAGGACGTAGGCGGCAATCTCTTCCGCGGTTACATGTCCGGGGGGAGTTCGTCCAACGCGTGAAAGAAAGGATGCATATCGGCGTAATAAAAGGGTTTGAATCCGCCATAAACCGCCTCCCATTTGGGGACCCATGCCAACAGTGCATCGAGAAGCATTTCGCAAATCGATTCCTCGAGACCCTCGCGCACCACAAGCACGGGCGGCTTACCACCCGTGTATTCCCCGATAATCTTGGTGTCGTCCGCATTCTTTGGCGTTGACTTCCAGACATCCTCGAGGACCATGGTGGCCCGAACTTGCTTGGAGACAACAGCGTCAACCATTCCTTGCCACGTCGGCCCTGGTTCGACTTGCTGAATCTGTAGAAACTCTTCGAGTTTCTTGCCCGTTTTGTTTAAGAGGATAGCGGGTGGAAAATAGCTCGACGAGCACGAGCGGTTGATGTATCCATACTTGGCTCGGGACAGATCCTCGAGACGATTCGCCGGATCGTCCTTGCGAACGATGAGCAAACTTCGCAAAGTGGGTTCGCCGGTAAACTTGGAGGTCGCGACCGCTAACCCGTGGTAGTAGCGGTCTCCTTTGCTGATCAACCGGTGAAAGTCTGCGCTTGGAATGTAGCCGATGTCTGGTTTATGCGATGCAAACTCTCTGTCGATTTGAACAAGGTCGCTAGATGGTTTCGAGGTAATGCCCGCAGCCGGCAAAATTTCGCTCCAGGGTTTTTGATCCGTGGGTAGTCCGAGATTTCCATCTAACACGAACGATATCGAATCGTTGATTGTGCCACTGCTGTTCTGAAGCTTGATTTGTGTCGGCATAGGATCTCCTTATTCAAGGTTTAGTCAATGCAATTGCTTAATCCAGGCAGTTTGTCCAGCGGCTTCCCCGTTTTAGAAAAAGTCGTGTTGCGTCTGCCTCATCTCGGAGTATTTCTTAAAGTTACGAAGTTGAGATTCATCCTGGCTCAATCCGTCTCTTCTACTCCAGCCGCGAGATCGACATTTGGCCCCCCAGTCACCACGCTAGACGCTCTTGAGAAACGTTTCTGGTCAATAAAGAACACGTGTGGATTTGCCTCCCTGGGTCGAGTGGAGCAATCAAAAGTGCATCGGTATCCATAGCTAAGAATTTCCGGTGGCTTGAAAACGTGGTTAACGATGCACGATCTCACGGCCAGGTTTGGCACCAGACGGGAGTTGAAAAATAGCGGGAATAAGACCGCGAACTATGCATACTGCATGTCATGGCGATTCCTACAGAAGTTTATCCAATGTAATGGGAAGGCTTGTTACTCGAAGTGACCTACCGGGCATGGCTGACCAGACGAACGACCGTCATTGAGGTTTGCAGCCCCCAGAATCAACCATATAAGAACGCATCAATGTCCCTATATCTCGTTTCATTAGAGAAACTCGCCCACTTACGTCGGCCAGCATTGCGATCCTGTCAGAGAGATCGTCAATTGAAATCCTGATATCGTTATTGTTACTCGCGGTGAGAACTTGAATTTTTTGTTGCTGCTTTACAGAATCGGAGGCGTCCAGCCGACCCGCTGCAACCCACTCCATTCTTAGCTTTTCGAGACGCGTCGCACGCTCAGCGGCGTCAACATTGGCCGGCACACTCTGCAGGTATCGGAGTACTGGCGGGGGATAATATGTGTTTAACACGGGTGATTGATCAAAGAGTGGCGCAAGCATGTTAGAAACCTCTCCCACGCTTCCTTTGGGACCGTGTTGTTGGCGCACCGCCATGAAAGCAAGCACGGTCGAAGCGATACCAGCACCGATTCCGACTCCATCGCCCGCGTTGTTTACCCTAGGACCAAGACTGGTGAATTGGGTTGCGCTAACTGCGGCACCTACACCCGACCCTGTGATCAGCGCAGCGGCGTTCAATTTTGCAACGGCATGGTCCCGGCGGGCTTGTAAGGAAGTGCGAAGATTCGATAGCTGTCCGCGCTCATTCAAGTTTTCGGCGATTACGCCGTCGACATCCAACAGTGCCGTCTGTACCGACTCCAAAAGCCCTAGTCGGATCGTGAGTTCCTCGACAGAGGCTACCGAGCCGCAGGAACGTTGCGCCTGCAGGCCGCGGAGTCTCTCTACCGCCGGGCCGAGTCCGAGGATTTGCGATACTTGTTCAGAATCACCGGATCCAGCCGTCCGACCGGCTCCAGATGAGATGACTTCTGGGTTTGCTTGAGCGAAAGCGGAGCGGGCCAGCAGCAGAATGAAGAAAAGAGCAAGGCTTAAGCGCTTTTCAGGTGCACTGTTCATGGTCGTTTGTGACCTCCTAACGCGCTACTCGTTGCAACACAGAGCCAAAAAATAAATATCGCATCAGTTTCCTCTCCGCAGTTCGGGAGACCGATTGATTTGCTCGCTTCAAAGCGAACGGACTATTCTGCGACTGAATTTTTTTGCGCCAGTGCTAAGTTTGCCCCATTGAACGTATCCGTGATTGCTGGAGATAAGGGCCGATCAGCCTGTTTGATCAGAAAAGATACGTGCCACATTTGGGTCGGCGTAAGGAGGTGATTATTGAACGAAGGTTGAGTCAGTTGCCGATTGATGCGGCGTCCAAGGGAATGTGAACGATCGTTTCCTCGTGAGAAAAAGGGGTATCCGCGACAGCGACGAGCGGGTGGTACTACCCTATAAATACATGACGCTACCGCTACCCAGGGAAAATGCAAGTATGAGCTCTGGGATCGCGCCAAAAACTTCAGCACTGTATTTGCCTCGAATATTAGTCGTGAAACCCATCTCTAGGCGAAGTCTCCACTCTAACCGCAGTGTGCGCTGTACTATTCTGCTCACTCGGTGCTCACAACAGGAGCGAACGCGGAACCCGTAGAGCAGGATTAATAGTTTGAATTGTTATTGCGTCGACCAAAACTCGATCAAGCCAAACCTCTCAGGAGCTTGAGCGCGAGTATGCCAAGCTCGAGTGGGCTAGTGGCAGAGTTGTCCCTGGAGAAGCAAATTGTGAAAGATGAGAAGACATGCGCGCCAAACTTATCGCGCGATCTTGATGGCGGAGAGACTGCGCACGGCTGGAGCAGCGGCTCTGTATTCAGATGGCTGCTTTTAAGACCAGATGCTCAACTCCGGGGTTAGCTGCTTGACGCAGGCGGTTGCGGCAAAGGTGCCAGGAACGTTCTCGGGATTCAAAGATCAGTTGGACCTCAGTACCGGACATGGCCGCGTTTCTTCCGGCGAACGATCCTGCAGTGGCACTCGGGTTTAATGTCCCATTGCCAACGCTGATTGTACAGGGCACGACTGACGCTTTCGTTCCGCGGTGCCTCGATCCTTCCAGTACCGCTCACTGAGCCGGCCAGTAGCTATCAGGAACAACCTCCCAGCCTGAGCCAAAACCTCGACGCCGTTTGCTTTCATGTCATGAATCTTGGAAGTTGAGCAGTTCAGTACAGCGCTCCGCCCGCGGCTTGGGACAAGTTTAAGAGGCGCGTACGACTCTGGCTACTGATGCGCAAATCGATCGCCAAAAAGGGAGAGACCAAAATGAAACCTGCGATGACACCGGCAGGAGTAGTGAGACGAATGTCCCTTCAGCTCTGCATTATTTTATTGCTGTTGGGCTGCTGCGTGCTCTCAGCGCAGAACAACAACAATCAGCGTCAGATTCGAAATATCGTTCTGGTTCATGGCGCGTGGGTGGATGGCTCGGGATGGAAGGGTGTTTATGAGATTCTCGTGCGAGATGGTTACCACGTTAGTTTAGTACAGGAACCACTAACGGCCTTCGCAGAGGACTTAACAGCGACGAAACGCGTCCTGACAGAGCAGCAAGGACCTTGCATTCTGGTGGCGCACAGCTATGGGGGCTCACTCATCACCGAGGCTGGAAATGAACCACAGGTAGTCGGTCTCGTTTATGTGGCTGCGCACATGCCGGATGCAGGTAAGAGTGAGGCTCAGGAGGGCAAGCTCTTTCCAAGTGCAGTGAGTACGGCGAACGTCATCACGAAAACGCCGGATGGCTTCACCTTTCTTGAACCATCCGAATTTCAACGGTATTTTGCGGCAGACTTGTCCCGGCACCAGGCGCTCTTCGAAGCCCACTCCCAAGTTCAGACTGCAGCGACGGTATTTGAGGGGGTGATTACTACTCCGGCGTGGAAGACCAAACCCAGCTGGATGATCATTCCGTCGCTGGACATGATCATCAGCCCGAAACTCGAGCGGTTTTATGCCGAGCGCGCGCATAGCCATATCACCGAGCTGGCGGGTGCAAGCCACTCCGTGTACGAGTCGCGCGCCAAAGAAGTGGCTGCGGTCATCGAGGAGGCAGCCAAGCATGCACAGAGTGACGTCGGCGAGTAGCCAGACGCGACAGGATGCACCCGAGCAGCAGAATTAACTTAAATAACAAAAGCTACGCTGGATGTGGGCAGTTTTTTACGAAAAGGGCGAGCGCCGGGAGACGTGAAGGCTCTGCTCGAGTCTGTCATTTTTTTCGGCGACCGCGTTTGCTGGGAATCCGTAGAGCTGAGTTAGGAGTGACGCGCAGCAGGGGAGATCCGGATAACGGCTGGCGTGGACTGGGCCGCAACACGGTGCTCAGGCTCGCCCAGAGGGGTTTCACTATATCTTCACCCATCACTCAAGTCGCCCAGAAGCAGGCAAGGTGGTCGCTGCGGTCAGCGCGGCCGGCCGAACGCAGCTGGCGTCGACGGAGGAAATGTCAGCTCGACGCGAATTGTTGACCCCGTGCCCACATCCGCAATTTCGCTAGTCTCATGTCCGGAAAAAAGCTTGAAATTCTGTTAAAACGATCTCAGGCTGCTCTTCCGGCAACAAATGACCGCAAGGCAGCGCCCTGCCGATGACACTCGCAGACGCCTTGGGCCGCCATGTAGCAAGTACGTCCCACAGCTGACCAACCGTTCCTTTCGCTCCCCAGAGTGCAAGTACGGGGGACTGGATCTTGCGCCCAGCCGCCTCGTCCAGTTGGTCCTGTTCGAGGTCAATGCCTGCGGCGGCGCGGTAATCCTCACAAACCGCGTGGATGGTACCCTTGCAGCTGTAGCACCGGATGTACTCGGCCATAGCCTCCGGCGTCACCGCGCCGGGGGTCTTGCCCTGAACCGCCAGATGATCGCGTAGGTAGTACCCCGGGTCGAGACCGATTATATGCTCTGGCATCGGAGCTGGCTGTATTTGCAAAAACCACCACACGTACTTGGTGGCGAACTCCTTGCTGGTGTCGTTATACATCGTGAGCGTCGGTGCGATGTCCAGCAGAGCGACCCTCTCGACGGCCTCGGGATAGTCAACACACAGTCGAGCTGCAACCCGCCCGCCGCGGTCGTGGCCGGCTATCATGAAGCGCTGATATCCAAGCTGCTTCATCACGTCCACCTGATCCTGCGCCATTGCACGGAAGGAATAATTAATATTATTCGGTCCGCCCTCGGGCTTGCTCGAATCGCCGTAACCCCTCAGGTCGGGTAGCACGATCGTATATCGCTCGGCCAGCGTGGCGGCGATTTTGTGCCAAGTCACGTGCGTCTCTGGATGCCCGTGCAGCAAGAGGAGCGGTGGGCCTTTTCCTTTGGTCAGTACCAAAATATTGGCCCCGGACGTGTTGAGGTACTGCGATTTGAACCCTGGAAAGAAACGCTGGCTGACTTCCTCGGAAGGCGGCGACGGTAATTGCGCGAGCTCTGCGCAAGGTTGCGCCCCGGGTTTTGGACCCGGGAGTTCGGGCTTGAGGTTGGCGGATGTCGGGGCATAGTTGTTGCGCGTGGAACCGGCAACAAGCATCGCCATGGCGGTTCCCATTCCTAACGATGCAAACTCCCTTCGATTCATCGACGCATCCCCGCGCAGTAAGCAAGAATTTCTGTCGCTCTTAACGTTGCCAGCTTGGTAGGCATACTCTATCGCCCCTAAGGCCGAAGATCTTTCGCAGCCAACAATCAGGCTAATGAAAAGATTAGTCTGTGCTATTTTGCTCACAGCCTCGAACCGGAAGGAATAGCGATTGAGAGAAATTGACGATACATCCGCCATCCGCGCGAGCCTGACGCTCGAGCAGCAGAGCAAACTTTCAGCACAAAGGGAATTTGCCTCGGACGATCACGATCAGCACGGGTCATACCGCGTAGTTCGAAGGAGGGAATATCAGTTTCGCGGATGGTGCGTCCTGCGGAACCGCGGAACCCTTTGCCTCTCCAGGAACTGCGATCTCTCATCATAATCTCGAGACCTCAGGACCGAGTTGAACCGTCGTCAATCGAGATGGACTTTAGGTTCAACGACATTCCGGGACGCAACTTCTCAAGGTACCGCTAATTCGGTGAACGATCTTGACCTAGTTGCCGATCGCATTCTCCGGCGAAAAAAAGGCTTGACGATGCCCGTCGCGGCGGGTATGTTTTCGAGCTCACCTTTGAAAGACTCGTCCAGCGAATCCACCCTAGTGTTTATGAGAGTCCCGCGCGCATCTTTCGAACTTGTCTACTGCACCTTCGGCGTTTCAGTATGTGAATTCACGGTCCGCACTGTGTCCTTTTATTCAGTTACGAGGGACTGCTTGTTAGGGTGAGTGCACATCGATTGATGCCGATGAAGTTCAGCGGCACGATGAATGGAGTAACCTGCATGTTGCAAAATTGCGATCAACCCGGCTTGCTGGCGCAGGCACGGAGGGGACATTCACAAGCCTTCGACGCGTTATGCCAGCCGCACAAGAGGCGGTTTTTGCGAAACACATACCGCATCACCAGAAATCGAGAAGACGCTGAAGATGCACTTCAGGACTCCTTTCTGAGAGCCTTTCTCCACATCAGAAAGTTTGATGGCAGGTCTGCTTTCTCCACTTGGCTCACGCGCATCGCGATCAACTCAGCTCTGATGATTATTCGCAAGAGAAAATCGCGCGTAAGCGACACCGGAATTCTCGGGAAACTCGGAGCGGACGAAGTCGATTGGGACGTCACGGACCAGGCCGCGAATCCCGAACAGCGATACGCCCAACGAGAGATCGAGAACATTCTTGCCTCGAAAATCCGCGCGTTGCGCCCGACTATCCGAACCGCGATTGAGATGCGCCAGCTAAAGGAACTATCGACAAGGGAAACGGCGGGAAGACTGGGCACTTCGATTAGCGCCGCGAAATCAAGGTTGTTTCATGGAAAAGTGGCACTTCGAAGCGCCATGCGACAGAACGCCCGAGTCCATCGGTAGGCAGGCGGTGGAAGTTGTGTGCCATTCGCAGGCAGAGACCGTTGCGGAACAATGCCAGCTGGCGCTGGCGCAATGTTCAGGACGACCGGAGCTGTCTGATCGCAGGAATCAAGAGGTTGCCAAGATTCGATTTATCCAGGAAGGTGAAAGCACCGTAACTCGCCGCTAACGCCCGCGAAGCATCGTCATGCCAAACCGACATCGTAATAAGCTTCGATCCCGTTTCATCCAAGGCACGTTTCATCTCTCTGTGAGAAAAATCCTCGGGTGCCGGCAGGTGCAAGTCCATAACAACGACAAAGGGACGCAGTTCTCGCGTCAGCGCCACGGTCTGAGGAAAATTGTCAGCCTCACCCACAATCCTAATCTCGGGATCGAGATCCAAAACCTTTCGAATCGCCGTCCGAAGGAGTTCTCGGTCGTCAGCAACAAGCACGCCCACCAGCGTTGCGTGACTCTCGCTGTCGCATGCATTGGTAGCGACGGCGGGCCAGCCTAGCATCTCTATCTGGATTCGCAGCAGATTGTTTGTGGCGCGCTTCATTGCATCGCTCTCTTTGCTCTGCGGCGGGTCGTCGTTGATATCTTGCACTCGTCGGAATAGTGCCTCCTCAACATTCGCGACGAGCTTAGTCAACCTGTCGATATCCGATTCTGTACACATTTGGTTATATAAATATTCCCATTTCGGAAACTCAAAAACCGGATGGTCCATTTGAACTTCCTCGAACCCGTGGCATTTGGGTTCAGAACGAGCAACTCCATATTCGCGGATCAACGCGCAGATTCTATAAAAATGCAATTTACAGGACTGTTCACTTTTGCTCGTTCTGCTCTGTTTGTTCGCGGGAGGTTCGAAAGGTTCCCGGTGGCGGAACTCGTTTTGCTGACCTGCGCGCCCAGGCTTCTCAGATTCTTCCTGACCGCGCTCATCGTCCTCGTGGCGAACACGGCGACGACGTGAGGCTTAGAAAAGGGTGCGATTGTGGACGTCACTGAAGCGCGCGTCGAAAAATCCGAAGGCGCTGTCCAACGGCGAAGCCTGGATGAAGTCGCTTCGGCAGCTGGCGACGTTGTCCACCGAGAAAAAATTCGATGCGGGTTCATGCGACCGCCCGTAAACACATCACGACCGCGACCTCGTGCGTAAAGGATCGCCCGCCCGGAGAACTGTAAGGCACGTGAGCGGGGGTTACCCGCGCCTTCGATGTTGGTGCTGTAAGCCAAGAAGGAGCGTCCGGTTGCGTGCGCGTCCCGGACATCAAGGCGATGCCTTCATTTTAGCCGCTCAGCGCCCCATGAATCACGGCTAACGTAGCAATTGCCTAGGTTTTCGAAACGACGTAGGGGGCGACGGACCGGGATGCGCGTGCGGGGAGCCTGCCTGTAACGTGGCTCGCTGTCTCTTCGCCGGTCCGAGGCAGACTTTTTTCGTTTGCGAGCGCCGTGATCTTACCGTCTGAAGTACTGACGGAAACGCTTCCGACTTGATCAGATTTCTTGTCTGGCATTCTTTTTCTCCTAGTCTCTCTGTCGCTCACTCAGTTTCACTTAAAGCAACGCGATCGTATGCCGACAAGAAATCGGAGACTGTGCCGTTTCGCTCACCAAAGCGTTGCCAAGGCACCGTTGGCCAAAAAAAGGTTCGAAATCAACGCGTCAAGAAGACTGAAGTCGCTGCCTTGTTTTGGAAGCAATCGGGCAGCACCTTCATCAACAGTTCGCTCCTCAGCGTCGTCCTGTGCGAGTCAACGAGCCAGTAGTGGAACATCAACATCAATTCCGAGGGATGCTAAGTGCGGGGCAATCGGCCCAAGCGCTTCCTGAAATGCTCGCGGCGCCAATGAAAAGTAATTGTCCTTGTCCGAGCCTGAGATTGATTGTTAGTCCTTTCACGTTGCCATCTCTCTCTGGGTTTGCTCGGAAGAAAGAGGGATTTCGGTCTGCGGTGTGGTTACCGCGCTGAGAAGGCAATTAAGAATAGGCAATCTTCGGGGAGCGACCGAAGCCTGCGCTGGTACTCTTTTTTTTCGCTGGCCCTGAACTCGGTCGGAGAAACAACGCTGCAAGGGCTTGATCTCATAAAACGGCATCAACCGCTCCAGAAGTCGACAACCGTCGCGGCCAAAGCGCGTGGAGCCTCCTCCGCCACATAATGTCCACAGTTTTCGAACACGCCGCCCCGAACGTCTGTAGCTACGAGTTGCATCGTCTTAAGCATGGCATCACCTGTTCCGCTGTCCGCGCCAAATGCCAGAACGGGCGTGTGAATTTTTTGCTCAGCGCGCGCGCGGCTTTGCGCCAGACCTTCCGGAGTCGCAGCCTGCCTGTAATAAGAAAGCGCAGCTCTACAAGCCCCAGGACTTGTGTTCACTCGTACATATTCGTCCATATCCGACGCCCCAATGGTCCAAGGCCGGACAGCCTTTGCCCGAAACAGCCAAGTCAGGAACTCGCGCTCGCGACCTTGAATCAAAATCTCTGGTAGATCATCAAGGCGGTTGAAAGCGAAATGCCAAGTCTTGACGTTTGCCTCGGCAGATGGCATTCCGGGCGGCGGAGGTGATGTGATACCCGGGAGCACAGCTTCGAAAACGGCGAGACGTCTTATATCGGATGGCCAGTCCGCGGCGTAGGCGAACGCCAGCCAAGTACCGATATCATGCGCGACGACATCGACGGGCCCGCGCTCGGTAAGATGGAGGTGGTCAACGAAGGCGTGTATTTCAGCAGCCACGGTTCCGACGTCGTATCCGGAAGTGGGCCGGTCGGAGTCGCCCATACCCCTGGGGTCGAGTGCAATCACGCGTCGCCCGGCGGCCGCGAGCAGCGGCATCACAAACCGCCAAGCATACCAACTCTGTGGCCAACCTGGCAGGAGCAGAACAGGCGCGCCGCTGCCGCCCTCCACATAGTGGAGTCGCACACCTCCAACGGTCGCGGTTCCATGTTGAAAGTGCGCCCAAAACGACGCGAAATCGAAGGGATGAAGTGTGTCGGCTTCGGACGTCATCACGGCTCGGTGGCTCACAAGTAAGGCTCCTTGCAATTTGAATTGCGGTAATAGAGAGCGGACGTTGACTTGCCTATGCGCCTCAGTAGAAAGACAAGCTTTCGATACCGACGCCCGCATGAACCACGCGAAGGACTTCGGCTTTTTGCAGATCAACGACGGAAATAGTGCCATCGTTCTGGTTGGCTATTAACACCGTCCTTCCGTTCGGATGGAATGCCATGTCCATTGGCCCGTTGCCCAAATTAATATTCCGCTGCTCCTTAAGATCAGCCCTCAAAATAGTTCCGAGGGGTTCGTTATGGCTGGTCACCACGACAAATTCGCCGTTAGGACTATACCGAACGATTTGAGCTGCCTTCTCGAAGTGCTCCAGGCCGATGGTTCGGATTATCTCGTCCTGCCTAGTGTCGATTACATACAGCATCGGCCTTTTCCCATCAACGACGACAACCGTAGATCCGTCTGGGGACATGCCAAGACCATCGAGTTCGGAGGGGAGCGAGATCTTCTTGAGACGTTTGTAGGTCGTAAGGTCGATCACCGATATGAAACCATCCTCCTCGGTTTCGGCGTATAACTTCGAACAGTCGGGTAACACTTCGATGCGATGACCCTTGTTGGATCCAACCTCCATCGCGTTCTCAATTGTGCCGCTAACGGCGTTCATCTCCACAACGATGCCGCTGTTTTCACAAATGCAGTAAAGGTGCCCGCCGGCCCCGCATCGTATCCCATGGGGAGATTCGTACGGAGAAACACTGAAATCTCCGATGTGGCGCTTTTCCTGCAGGTCAATGACGGCGATGAGGTGGCCCGGATGCGGGTTATCGCCGTGAATACCATCGCCATAGATTGGAATGAAAGCTCGCGAGTGAGTCTCCGAGATCACCAGGTCATGGACCCGGCACGCGAATCCGTCGAGCGCTCGTATAACGCCGTAATTCTTGAGGTCGAGAAACAGGACCTTATTGTCTACCTTATCGACGGCTACCAGTCCTTCGTTCCCAGAGACAAAGTTTCGCTCCGAGATCATGTCTTGCGCCTCCCATTCCTCAACTGAACCGCCTCCCAAATGGGACGCAGTAAAACGATGAAGAATGTCCATTTTCGTATGGCTGGCTGCTATCACCTGGCAGCAGTGCAACGCCAGATCGGATTCACGGCCGCGAAAGGGTCGTGAGATCCGGGACTGATCGCATCGCTTGCTTGGCTCAACACCGGAATTCTCGATCAAAACTCTCTCAGTTTGTCCGGCGGATGTTAGGCATGTGACGGGCACTCCGACCGCCAGGAAGGCACCGGGGTTACTCCGGACGCCGAAAGACAGTATGCAGAAAGGCAAACTCGGCCGTCTGAGCGAAACAGAACAGTTACCGTCGCGCACGTCGTCTGCAAACTTAGGTACCTTGTACGGATCGGTCTGCGCACACACAAGCAGAATCTTCACTGGCACACTCTTCATGTTTACGCGTTATATTGCCGCGGGCAACAGAGCGGAACTCGCGGTTAATCCGGGCGGAGCCCACGGGTTCAACCTTTTCCCGATGGTAATTGCCGCGCAGGCGAATTCGCGCATGGGTGCTTTCCTCGCGCGCGAGACCTCGTGACCGCAAGTCGAGATCCCAATTTGGTGTTATGAAGCGAGGCAGCGCAGAAACGTTTGATGTCTTGTACGGGAGGAGCAGGGAAGAATCGGCGGTATTCACGGTTAAACTGAGAGGCACTTCCATAACTAACGCGTCGACTCGCTGTGCCCGCATCGAGACATTCCGAGAGCAACATGCGACGAGCCTCCTGAGCCGAAGTTGCTGTTGGTACTGAAGCGGGCTCATGGAAGTAAATGGAGCGAACCAGCTATTCACAGCGGAAGGGGAGCGAAACAGGCTAACTATTGGCTTAACTGCAATCTCCCGCGTGAATCCGTTTTCATTTCGAAGACTGAGCCCTTCATAAGGTTAAGCGACAACGCATCGCTAAACCGCGGTGATGTCGAACTCAACCTGTGCACCCAAAGGAAGAGCGGCGACGCATCAACTCCTTGCTCGCGGTTGGTCACATCAACTTTAAGAAAAATGGCACCGTCATCCAGCAGAGATTGTGGCGGCGATTGATATCGGCGACGATCACGCGCGCGTTTTCCTGTAAGAACCGTGACCCCGGCCATAACTAACTTTTTCCTGCCGGTGGCCTTTACAGCTTTGACGAAGTTCGGATCATCCCATGCGCTGATTGGTCCCGGGCGGTGGATCTTTGTAGCCTCGGGAAACATTTCCACGAGTTCACTCATGATCGGGCCGTTCCATCCTTCAACATAGCTTCCGGTTAGGACCGTCGGCAAGTCATGCAGCTTCGCCGCACCGGCCAGCGTGAGGACGTTGCGCCTGAAGCTATCCAGGCGAAAATCATGAACACCAAGCATGATACCGGTCTGGTGATCGATCAGCATCATTGCACAGTTGTCAGGTGGCAGCCGCTCCAGATACGGATTACGTTCAGCCATTCCGCGCTCCTACTGGTTAACCGTTGTGGCCGCTAAACGGCAATGAAGCTGTAGCCTGAGGGCGTGCACCAACGAGCACTCGCCACCGGACTGAATAAACGTGAAAGTTATTGTGGCTTACGCAGGACATCTGGTAACGCGACGGGACTCATTCCAATCCTTTGAAAGAGAGCTTTTATCTGTTCCGGTGTTCCGGATCCTTTAAGGTCTGCTGGTGGCAACCTGCGCGATTTGGTGGAAACTCCGAATTCCGTGATCACCTTCTCGAAACCGCCCGGAAGATAAAAGTTCAGAAGGCGGGTTTTGTCGGCGTCGACGCGAAAGCTGTGGACGCAATGCGCAGGGATATACGCAAGGGAGCCCGCCTTTGCCGTAATCGTCAAGGAGCCGGCGATCAGCGTGACCTCACCTTCGATGATGTAGAGAACTTCATTCTGTTCGTGCGTATGAGGTGGCGGACCGGAGTTGACAGAGCAGAGCTCCTCCATAAGCGAATACGAGCCACCGGTTTGATCTGCCGTTGCAAGAATCGTCCAGAGGATTCCCTGGGACCAGTATGCGGGAGCATCCTCACCCTTGACTCCGTAGGGCTTGACAGGATTCACTTCGCTCGGCCGGGTCACCATGTTGTCCTTCGTTGGCGGATCAGCGAACGGCAGCGCATCGAACACCTTGAGTTGACCGAATTCCCGTGAGCACTCTTCGACCATCCACCGCGGCGGCATTGGAAGCGAGTTAGGCGCCGGCGGCTTTCGCTCCGCCGCCGGTGTCGCAATGCTCATCAGCAGCATTTCGAAGCCCCCGGGGCTATACCAATTCAAAAGTCTTGAGTTCGGCACATCGACGGTGAAGCTGTGTTCAACCAGGCGCGGGATTGAGACAAATGTTCCAGGCCCCGCCTTGACTGTCTGGCCGCCGGCGTTGAAAGTGCAATGGCCCTCGAGCACGTAAAGCCCTTCGTCAGAAGGATGTGCGTGCGTCGGCGGGCCTCCAATACCGACTCCACAGACTTGCTCAATTAAGCAAAAGTTACCGCCTGTAAGAAAGCTTCCGGCCAGCGGCATCCAGAGATTGTCGATCAGCCAGAAGGCGGGACTATTCTTGTTGGTCAGCACGTAGGGAGCGACTGGCTCATTCATGCGGTCAAGTCCTTGTCTAAGCGGCTTACGCGACAATATCGCTACTCACTTTATACGTGAGTGACCGGACTGTAATTGTGCTGTCATTGCGGAATTCGTGCCTGTGCTTGCGACCTTCAGCTCCCCGGAAAACCGGGAACGCTGGTTGCAGTGCGAGGAGCTTTTGCTAGCCGCCTCACCGTTTTCACCACCTACAGCTAATTTGCGGATGGAATTCGTTCGCGTAGGACACTAAAATATCTGCGAATTGCCATGGCGACTCAGCTTTTTTCATATCGCGATGATACGCATTACCGAGTGTTATCAGGGGCGGGGAATGCTGCGGGTATTCTGCGCCAGCCACACTGCGCCGCCCCGGAGCACGAGCACCCCGAAGCCCAAATCTCACTGTTGTTTCGAGGATCGTCACCTTCTCTCGTAACCCACACCGAAAGTGGAAAAACTATTCGAGCTCGCATCGTGCCCCGCTCTCCTCTTTTTTTCCCCTCTGGCCAACCGCATCGGGTGAATTGGAATGGGGACGGAGAACTTCTCAATCTTTATCTTTCACGCAGAAACCTGCAAGAGCTTGCCGAAGAGAGCGGGTGTTCCCTTCCGACTCCAGAGTTCGCGTATCGTTTTGATGTGGGAGTTTATGAGATCGGGCGATTCCTGTTAGACGAGTTTACCTCTGTCGGCGGACTTGCTCCGGCGGCGATAGATCACGCTATCTCGCTTATTGCTCATCGGGTACTTCGCACAGCTGAACGCCTTACTCATGGGGAGCGGGGCAGTTTTCTCAGTCTCCAAAGACTCCAGCCGGCTATCGATAGGATTAACGGTAAACCTGAACAAGACATCACTCTCGCCGAGCTTGCACGCTTGTGCAATTCCAGTGTTTTCCATTTTGCGCGGTCATTTTCCGACAGAGTCGGTTCAGCGCCCTTTAGGCTTCAGCGCGTTTTGCGTTTGGAAAAAGCAAGTGAACTGCTACGAAAGACTGACCTCCCAATTGACGTAATAGCGGGGAAGGTCGGGATCGAGAATCCGACTCATTTCTCCCGACTATTTCGACGGCATTTTGGCATCTCCCCGCGAGCATACCGGCATGAACGAATCCTTCGCGATGCACATCACGATACACAATAGCGTTGTCTGCGACGTACTTCCAATGACGTGCGGTGCCGTCCGGGCTCTTCCATGTCGTTGAAAGACGAGAAAGCCTTCCTGCACGGCGCTGATGCTTGGGAAGACGGCGCTGATGTGGGTGGTCACGCCCCAGACATGAATTTCTCGTTTACCGTTGAAGTTGCTCCGCCTGTCAGAAACGTTCGCTCGTACGCTGCCTTCGGCATCGCTTGCCACTTCAAGAGCGTCTCGCGGGCGAAATCTTCATATCGGCGGGGAGCATGCCCGAGCAACTTCGTCAACGTGTCAAGGTCTCCGTCCTCAGCAACGAAACCGCGCTCGAGATAGCCTTGAAACATCATGCGGAGATCGAAAGCTGACCAAGAAGGGGCTGTTTTGCGCATCTGCTGCTCAAACGCATCCATGTCGTCCCCGGGATAGCGAATCTCCTTGCCCAGCAGACCGCTCCAAATTGACGCGATTTTGGGACCGCTCAGGACCTCGGGACCGTTAAGGTTATAAGTTTTGCCGAAATGTCCGGCGCAGGTGAGCGCAATCGCTGCGACCTCGGCAATATCCCGGATGTCGACTGCAGAGATGCCGACCTGGCCAAGAGGCATAGGGTAGATTCCCGTCTTCATAAGCGCATCTTTCAACGTTGCGTCGTTCTGAATGAAGTAGTTCGGGCGGATAATCGTGAACGGGATGTCGAACTCACGCAAAGCGCCTTCTATCGCCAACTTGGGGGCGAAGTGGGGAACATCCTTGAAGTGCTCGACGCGGAAGACCGAGTGATACACGACATGGCTTAGTTTCGACTTCTTCGCCAGATCGTAGGCGATCAATCCCTGCGTCAGTTCATCGGGGAGGACGGCGTTCAACAGATAAAGCTTATCGACTCCGTGCATTGCTTTCTCGACGGACACCGGATCGAGCAGATCTCCGATGGCGGCCTCAACGCCCGCCGGCACAGGGGCGTCGTTCTTTCGCACCAGAAGACGAATATCCGCGTGGCGCCTCTGTAGCTCCTTGACAACTTCCGAACCAACGCGGCCGGTGCCACCTGTCACTAGAATCTTCATGTGGTCTCCTGGTTTAGCTTAATAAATCGACTTTGTGGTCCAGTCCGAACTCCGTCGGCCTTCTGAACACGCACTCTTCACTTGAGGACGCAAGTATCGTTGACCGAGGAAGTTTGAATCTGTGCTAAACAGAACAGTCACCTGTTCCGCAGGTGACGAAGGGGCGCGAAGGGCCGTCGTCAATCTAAATGAACTTTTGGTTCAACGGACATGCCGGGGCGCAACTTGTCGAGATCCCGCTGATTCGGATTGAATCGTATTCTCACGGGCAGCCGTTGAACGATCTTGACGAAATTACCCGTCGCGTTCTCGGGTGGAAAAAGGCTGGAGCGATCGCCGGTCGCGGCGGGCATATTCTCGATCTGGCCTTCGAACGATTCGTCGAGCGAGTCCACTTTTATGTTCACGCGCTGGCCGACATGCATCTTGCGCAGTTGTGTTTCCTTGAAGTTCGCCGTCGTCCACACACCGGCCGTTTGAACGAGCACGATAAGTTGCTGGCCTTGCGAAATGCGGGACCCTATTTCTGCGCTGCGCTGGCTTGCGATCCCGTCGACAGGGGCGACGATATGGCAGTAGCTTAAATTCAGAATGGCCGCATCGAGCTGCGCTTTCGCCGAGTCCGCGCTGGCTCGCCGCGAGTTGACAGTGGCCTGGCGAATCACGACCTGACGCGGCGCATTGGCTTTGTCTTCGGAAAGCCGGCTCTGTTGCTGACGCAACTGCGCTCTTCGCTCGTCGACAACTTTCGCAGAAGACGCGGCCGCGTATCGGCTGGCCTCAACCGCCGCTGCCTCCGAACCGGCGTTTGCAACGTACTGGTCATAGTCGGACAGTGAAATTTCTCCTTTGTCGACCAACTGCTTATAGCGCACCAGGTCGGACTGGCTCTTTTGGTTATTCGCCTCGGCCTGATCGAGCTTGGCGTTGTTACTGTCGTAGTCGTGTTGGGCACTCGCCACCGCGGCGTCTCCGTTGGTAACACCGTAAGCATCGACATCAACCGTGCTCCGGTTAGATGTCATCGTGATCGGGACATTGGGACCCTCGGCCGCCTCGAGTGCGACGGCCTGTTGATAGGCAGCTTGGGCCTGGGCGACTTGCACTTCGTAATCGCGCGGATCAAGGTCGACGAGCGCTTGGCCCGCCTTTACGGGCTGATCGTTCTCGACGTAGACGCCTCTTACCGTTCCTCCCACGCGCGAAGCTATCGAATTGAGGTGCCCGTCGATTTGCGCGTCGTCTGTCGACTCGTAGGTGCGGGAATAAAGCCACCATGCGACGCCGGCCACAAGAACAACAATCCCGACGACGACTCCGATGATGATCCGGCGCCATTTTGTAGCCGGGTCCAAGGGCTTCTTTTTTTCGGCATCGTCGTCCTTCTTGTCCGAGTCGCCGCCCTTCTTGTTCGGGTCATCGACTTCCGCTTTCCCAGCTGCAGGTTTGGCGTCTTCCGGTTTTTTTTCCTGGTCGCCCGGCTTCTGCTGAACCGCTTTGTCACCGTTCTGCTGAGCGGGCGCAGATGTTTCTTGACCTTTCAATTCTTCGGTCGGCATGGTCAATTTCCTTTCAACATGTTTGGAATGAATTTTTCGGCTTGTCCCGTAGCCCGGGCAAGACTGATCCGGGAAAGATTCAGAGAGAACAGGCTGCTGACATAATCCCGCTCGGCCGACGCGACGATTTCCTGCGACTGCACGACTTCTACTGAATCGGTAACGCCGGCGGCGAAGCGGTCGAGCGACTCGGTGAGAGTTTCGGCAGCGACTCTGCGATTTTCCTGCGCCACCCCGATTTGCTCGGTTGCCACCTGGAAGTCCACATAGGCTTGCCGCACATCCAGTTCGACGAGGCCCTGTTCATCCGCGTACTCGGCTCTCCGCTGGTCCAGCGCGGCGTCGGCCTGTTCCACGTCGGCTCTCACGCGGCCGCTCTGAAAAATCGGGATGGTGATGGTGCCCGAAGCCTGAAAAACCGTGACTCCTTTGTTCGGGTTTACGCCCTCGAGTCCGTAGTCTCCAGTGATGCCGAGAGCCGGCAGGTATTCCGCTTTTGAGGCCCTGTGGGCTTCACTTGCGGCCTTCCATTGCAACCGCGCGGCCTTGAGATCGGCTCGGTCCGCAAGCGCCAGCTTGACCGCGTCTTCAAGAGAGAGTGCTTCCGAGACGTGGGCAGGCAGGTCTTCGCTCAGAATGAGCACTTGTCCGGCGGGCAGGCCGATCAGCCGGGCGAGTTGCATGCTCTGTTTCAAGAAATCGCCGCGTAAGGAAGTAAGTCTCTGTTCCTGGCTGTGAAATTCCACGAAGCTGCGGTTCCGGTCGATTATCGGTTTCGTTCCTGCGAGGTAACGGTTCTCCGATTGCCGAAATGTCGCTTGCGCTTGTTTTACCTGGGCTTCCTGCGAGACGACGTTCGCCTTGGTGGCGAGAATTCGGAGGTAGGTTCCGCTGACCGCGAGGGTGATCAGTTCGCGCGCGTCCTCGGCGCTCATCAGTGCCGCATCGGCAGACGCTTGCGCTTGGCGCAAATTGTGCAGCCCGGTGAAGCTGACGCTCTCGCTGACATTGGCGAGCGCGCTGTAATAATGAAAGGGGCCGACGGTCGTGGGGAGCGCCACACTTCCAAATGTTCCGGCGCTGAGGCCTTGCGTAGCGAGATCGATTTTCGCTCCGGCTTCACTCACGGTCGCATAAATATTCGGAAGCAACTGACTGAGCGCCGCCAGGCGCTCTCCGCGCAATTGCTTCACCGAGGAATTCGCGCTGACGCTGCCGAGGTTGAAACGAAGCCCGCGACCGATCGCGTCTGCGATATTCAGGGTCAGCGGACCGTGCGGTGCATTCGGGTCGGGAATACTGCCCTGATAAGGACCCGACACTTGGATGGTGCTGTTGACCGTGTTAACGCTGGAACTTCCTCCGTTCCCGTCGGAGGATTGCGCCGCTTGAACGTCGCCGGCGCTGGGCGCCCTGCCGGAAGGAGTCACCTGCTGGGCCTTCGGAAGCGAAGAGTTCTCCGGCGCTGCTTGTTGGGCGGAGGCGCCGACGCAGAGCAAAGCGATGCCCGTCGCAAGGGTGACAACAGGAATCAGCCGCACGCGGAATTGCCGAGGGGTCAAGCTGCACTTCCCGGGTTCGGAGTTGGGCGTTTTTGCGACATGACGCCAGCAAATGGATCCGTCGTTTCGGTCGCCCGCGTTAAGCGTAGTTTCAAGTTTTCTCCATGTACGAGCACGCGTCGGCGGCCTCAGCCTGCTGCCGGCGCTTTCTCGCCGGGATCGTTTTTGCTCAGCAGGAAAGAAAAGATGATCATTACGACCGCAACCCAGCAAAGCATTCTGTAGATATCCTGATATCCCATCGCGGACGCCTGCTGATTCAGTTGCTTATAGATCTGCCCTTGAGCCATTGCTGCTGCGCCCTGACCGCCACTGACGCCGCTGTATGCATTCGTGAGCGCATTCAGCCGATTCGCAAAAACTGGATTCCCCATCTGCATTTTGTCGGCGAGACGGGACTGATGAAACAACGAACGGTTGGTGACAATGGCTCCGGTGACGGCAATAAAGACACTCCCCCCAACATTGCGCGCGAAGTTGATGATGCCCGAAACCTGGTCGGTGGCCTCCTTGGGCAGTCCGACATAGGCAGCGGTGGTGATCGCGATAAAGCAGAACGGAATCGGAGCCACTTGAAGAATGCGCAGCCAAGTGGAAAAGCCGAAACTGATTCCCAGCGTGATGTGAGTCGAGGAGTAATAAAAAGCAATGGCGAAACCCACAAACCCGCCGGCAATCAGATTACGGGCAGGGAACTTTCCCAGCGCCAGCCCAGC
>Ga0302324_100001504_pt1 | contig 56485 bp, 52 predicted proteins | sample Palsa_T0_1_FD_201949 | JGI IMG/M metagenome (GOLD analysis project Ga0302324, IMG submission 201949) | Peat permafrost microbial communities from Stordalen Mire near Abisko, Sweden - Palsa_T0_1 | ecosystem: Environmental > Terrestrial > Soil > Palsa > Peat permafrost | place: Sweden: Abisko...
TTCGAGCGCGTTGATCTGGGTCACGGGGTCACAATGAACTCGGTGCGCGCTGTGAGCGGCGCTGCAAAGGTGCCGCAGGTATTCATAGCGGGCCGACTGATCGGCGGATCGGATGCGCTCAAGGCGTATCTCGACGAACGCGAGCAAGAGAAGCGGTGACGCTTTAGCGGCGCGCGTCTGCACGGCTGACCGGGCAGGTACCGCCGTGCGCAACGGCGGTTAAGTCTGTCCTACTGGCGCGAAACGGGCGCCATGCGGCTGCGTACGGCGTACGCCACGGCAATGACCACAACGCTTACCGCGCTCCACAGAAGCTGCTCGCGCAGATTAGGCGTGATCGCCATCAAAACCAGGACTGCGGCGATGCCGGCAACGACTGCCCAGCTGAGCCACGGGAAGAGCCACATCTTGAGCGACAGGTGTTCGCCCGCGCTTTCGAGCCGATGACGCAGGCGGATCTCTCCAATTGCAACGACCATGTAGATCATCAAGATTATGGCGCCGGAGGTGTTGATCAGAAAAAGGAACACGCCGTTCGGCGAAACGATTGACGCGGTCGCGGCGAGGAAGCCCACGACACTGCCAAGAAGGATGCCGAGCCGCGGCACGCGATTGCCGGCGGTGGCGGCGAAGGCTTGCGGCGCGTCCCCGCTCTTCGCAAGTTCGTGCAGCATGCGCGAGGTGATGTAGATTCCGGAGTTGAGGCAGGAAAGAACCGCCGTGAGGACAATGACCGCCATCACCGGTGCGGCGCCGGGGATATGCATTGCATTGAGCGCGATGATGAACGGGGAAAATCCGATCGGCAATGTGCGCCACGGGACGATGGCGATGACTACCGCGATGCTGAGCACATAGAAGATCAAAATGCGCAACGCCACGGTGCGTACGGCGCGCGCGATGTTCTCGGCGGGGCGGGCTGACTCGACCGCCGCGATGGTGGCAACCTCGCTGCCCATCATGGAGAAGATGACGATCGGAATGGCAGTGAGCACCGTTTGCCAGCCATTTGGCAACGCCCCGCCGTCGCCCGCCAGTACCTGATAGGTATGCGTCAGGGGAGGGCCGAAGACTGCGATGAACGCGATGCCCACCAGGATGAACGCACTGATGCTTGCGACTTTGAGCAGTGCAAACCAGAATTCCAGCTCGCCGTAGGTTCTGACAGAAAAGAGATTGGTGGCCGTCATCATCGACACCAGGACGAGGCCGATTTCCCACACCGGCGCGTCAATTCCGGAGTGCTGCAGCCATGGCTGCAGCAGTTTGGCCCCCGCAATCGTCTCCACGCCGACTGTGATCACCCAAAAATACCAGTAGAGCCAGCCGGTCATGAACGCCGCCCAGCGTCCGAGGCCCAGCGCCGCATATTCTGCGAAGGTGCCAAGACCGGGGCGCGCATGCGCCATTTCGCCCAACATGCGCATGATGAAGAAGACGAGCAGGCCGCCGAGCGCATAGCTCAGGAGCACGCCCGGTCCGGCAATGTTGATGGCGGCGCTGCTGCCGACGAAGATGCCGGCGCCGATGATGCCGCCCAAGGCGATCATCGTAACGTGGCGCGGCCGCAGCGTATGCGCAAGCGCGCCTGCGAGCGGTGCCGCTTCTGCGGTGCCGTGCATCAGCGATGCTCGCGCGCGCGATGTTGATGCATGTCAGTCATCTGCCGAGGAGGTGCGCGTCGCCGGCCGGAGCGTCGCCGCGCTCGTAGGGCTTTGCCGCGAGCATGTAGATCGCACCCAGTGCGATGACCGCCGCTGCCGTCACGATCATCCCGTAGTTGCTGTACCAGGGGTCCTGGGGGCTGCGCGGCCAAATCATGTCGATGATCGCGCTGACGCCATAGAGCAGAGCAATGATGTTTACGGGCCATCCCCAGCGTCCGAGCGTGAAGGGGCCGCTTGGCTTCCAGCCGGTCGCTCTTGCGAAGAGCGCCGCGAGGATGAGCATCTGAAAGGACATGTAGATTCCTGCCGAGGCGAAACTGATGATCGTGCTGACCGCATTCTGCAGCCACAGGCCGGACAATGCGATCAAAGCCGGTACCACCCCGGCTACGAACAATGCCCAAACCGGAACATGCGTTCGCGGCGACATGCGGCTGAAGAGCCCGCTGCCCGCAATCATCTCATCGCGCGCGTACGCAAACAGCAGGCGGCTCGCGGCCGCCTGGATGCTCAGTGCGCAGGAGATGAAGGATACGAGGACGACCGCGAGCACGGCGCGAAATCCGAATTCGCCCATCGCGGCGCGCAGAATGGTCGCTACCGGGTCCGGGTCCCTTCCGGAGATCATCGCCGGCATATCGGGCACGGCGAGAATGAGCGCAACACACACCAGCATCGCAGCGGCGCCTCCGACATAAATGGTCATGCGCATGGCCTTGGGGATCATCCGGCTGGCATCTGGCGTCTCCTCCGCCACGTCACCGCAAGCCTCGAATCCGTAGTAACAAAACATGGCCGCGAGCGCCGCGGCCAGGAACGCCGGCAGGTAACTGCCGCCAGCGCGTATGCCGAAGGAATTGAAGAGCGCGCCGAAGGGCTGGTGGCGCGCAAACACCAGCAGATAGCCGCCGACGGCGAGCGCTCCGATGAGTTCGCAGATGAATCCGAACATGGCAACGCGCGCCAAAAGGCGCGTGCCGCTCATATTGCAGGCAGTGGCTATCACAATCATGCCAAGAGCAATGCCCGTCGTGATTGCGGGCGTCGGCGCGAAGCCGAGCAGCTGCGCTAGAAACGGCGCCCCGCCGGTGGCAACCGCCGCTATCGAGACCAGCAGCGCCCAACCGTACAGCCACCCTGCCATCCATGCCCAGCGCTTGCCAACGAGACGGCGCGCCCATGGGTACAGGCCGCCGGAGATGGGAAATTGCGAGACGACTTCGCCGAATACCAGGCACACGAACATCTGACCGATGCCGACGAGCAGATACCACCAGAACATGGGCGGCCCGCCTGCGGCGAGCGCGAAGGCGAAAAGGCTATAGACACCTACGACGGGCGACAGATAAGTAAATCCAAGCGAGAAATTCTCAAGCTCGCTCATGCTGCGGTCGAACTTTGATGTATAGCCAAGCGCCTGCAGCTGCGCGGCATCGGCCTGCAAAGTTGCCCGGGCGTCAGCGTTCACGCGAAGTGCTCCTCGGCCGCAAGCGTGCTCATGCGACTTCGTCGCCCGCTATGATCATGGCGCGCAGGAGGCTCGTCAGGTGTGAGCTGCGCCAGCAGGGGTTTACGGTGCATGATCGTGCGCGCACGGTTCGGGACGGTTGCTTCTGCCTCGACAGCTGGCGCATCTTACCAAGGGGGACTCAGGTGCGGGCTGGGCGCGCGCGTATTCGATGATCCGGCCAAGAAAAGTACTCGGGTGCCGGGCTCGCCGGTGCATCGAGCGTAGCTAACCTCATGAAGGTAGACCATGAATTACCATGAATAAACTTGTACTCATTGCCGCGGGCGCCATTGCAGCTCTTCCTGCGCTGCCGGCGGCTGCCGGCGAGCGCATTGAGGTGATCGAGCACGCTGTAACGGATGCCACGCTCGATCTGGGCGCCAAGGGTGATTCAGCCGGCGATCTGCTGACATTCGCAAATCCGGTATACGATGCGAGCAACAAGACGCAGCTTGGCAGAGATCAAGGCTACTGCGTGCGCGTGGTCGCCGGAAAGAGTTGGGAATGCTTCTGGACCTTGTTGCTCAAGGGCGGTCAGATCACCGTGGAAGGCCCGTTTTACGATAGCGGCGATTCGCTTCTGGTGATTACCGGCGGCTCGGGTAAATATGCAGGCGCCAAAGGCGAGATGAAGCTCCATCCGCGCGATGCCAAAGGATCATCTTACGTTTTTGTCTACGAACTCCTCTGAACGACGCACACCAACATGACTGCATCTAACATTGCACGCTTGCAGCTCCCGACCTTTTACGGGTTGAACGCTCAGCTGCGTTCGACGTTGCGCGCAGCCCTCGTGCCGGTGATCGTGGCGTCCGCCCTGTGCGCGTGCAGCGCCCAGCCTGCGCCGGTCGCCGCACCCGCGGCGCCGCCGGCGCCCCCTCATCCAAGCGCGGGCAGCCTCGATGCCGCACGGCTCGCGCACGCAGCGGATGAGCCTGATCAGTGGTTCACGCCAGGCAGGGACGGCGCCGGCACTTATTACTCGCCCTTGCGCGACATCAACGCGGGCAACGTCGCACGGCTCGGTTTCGCCTGGCAGTACCATATGGGCACTCGGCGCGGGCTTGAGGCGACTCCGATCGTCATAGACGGGGTGATGTACGCCGTCGGCAATTTCGGCCGGGTGTACGTCGTGGATGCGGCTTCCGGACGTGAGCTGTGGACGTACGATCCGCAAGTCGATGGGCAATGGGGCCGCTATGCCTGCTGTGACGCAGTCAATCGGGGACTTGCCGTCTGGAAGGGACGAGTCTACGTGGGCGCCCTCGATGGCTACTTGCATGCGCTCGACGCTGCCACGGGCCGCAGACTGTGGAAAGTGGATACGCTGCCCGCCCGCGGCCCGAAATCGCCCTATACCGTATCCGGAGCGCCGATCATCGCCGGTGGCCTCATTGTGGTGGGTAGCGGCGGTGCCGACTTTGCCGGCGGCCGCGGCTACGTCGGTGCCTACGATCTGGATACCGGCGCCCTGCGCTGGCGCTTTTATACCGTACCGCACGATCCAAAGCTCGGACCTCAAGAGCAGGAGCATCTGACGGCGGCTGCGAAAACATGGGATCCCCGCCATCGTTGGGACGCCGGCAGCGGCGGCACCGTGTGGGACGGAATCAATTACGATCCGGACCTTAAGCTCATATACATCGGCACCGCGAACGGCGCGCCATACAACATCAAAGAAGGCGGCCGTAATGGCGGCGACGACCTGTATACCGCGGCAATCATTGCCATACACGCCGAAACGGGTGAGCTCGCCTGGTACTACCAGGCTACTCCGGGCGATCGCTGGGACTACGACAGCACCCAGAAGATGATCCTTGCCGATCTTGACTTGGGTCACGGGGCGCGCAAAGTGCTGATGCAGGCGTCCAAGAACGGCTACTACTACGTGCTCGACCGCAGCACAGGTGAACTGCTGTCGGCTAACAATTTTGCGTTTGTGAATTGGACCAAGGGCATCGACCCGAAGACGGGCCGGCCGATCCCGAACCCCAGCGCCGACTACACCAAGCATGCGACGCTGTTGTTCCCGGCCAATTCGGGCGCGCACAGCTGGCAGCCGATGTCGTATGACCCGCAGACCCACCTCACCTATATCCCGGCCATGGAATGGCCGATGGTGTACATGGACTCCGCGAAGCAGCGTGCCGGGCTCATCGAAGGCTGGTTCACGGTGCCGGCATTCACGCCGGAGGACTACGACCCGAAAGAGTTGAAAAGCCTGTACGGGCCGCTGCCGACGCTGCAGGTGCTCGATCGCGGTCTGCCGCCGGCGAAGAGCCGCGGCTTCCTGCGTGCCTGGGATCCGGTACATCAGCGCCTTGCCTGGGAAGTGCCAACCTCAAGCGACTGGGACGGGGGCGTGCTGTCGACGGGAGGCGGGCTCGTGTTCCAGGGCGACGCGGCCGGATATCTCAACGTGTATGCGGCCGACAGCGGCAATCGTCTGGCGCACGTACAGCTCGGAACCGGTGTGCTCGCCGCCCCGATGACTTACCGCGTTGCGGGCACGCAATACGTCGCGGTGCTCGCGGGCTACGGTGGTAACGCGGTCAACTACCCGCTACCCAAGGACTCAGCCGCGTACACGCGCGACAACGAGGGGCGGATCATCGCCTTCAAAATCGGCGGCGGCGCCGTGCCGCTGCCGCCCGTCCTCGCCGAAGCGCCGTTTCCCGAGCCGCCGCGGCGCGAAGGGCCGCCTGCCAGAATCGCCGCCGGCGAGGTTCTCTACAATCGCTTTTGCGGGCGCTGTCACATGCTCGGTCGCGGCGTGCTGCCGGACCTGCGCCGCCTGAGTGCGGACCAGCACAAGATGTTCTACGACATTGTGCTGAACGGTGCGCTCGTGCCGCTCGGCATGGGCCGCTGGGATGACGTCCTGTCGCGCTCCGACGCCGAGGCGATTCATGCCTACATTGTCGATGAGGCCTGGAAGGCATATGCGCCGCATTGACAAAAAGTCACATGCCCGGGCGCTGCTTTGTATTTTCGCAGGTGCCGTTGTGCTCGGCGGAACTGCCGTCGCGGCGGCGCCGCCCGCGTTTCGACTGATGAGCCCGGACCTGCCGCCGGGAAAGTTAATCCGCGAGGAATTCGTCGCGAACGATTTTGGCTGTCACGGAACCAATCACTCCCCGGCCCTGAAGTGGAGCGGGGCGCCGGCGGCTACGAAGAGTTTCGCCGTGACGATGTACGATCCCTATAAGCCGCCGCAGTCAGGCTGGTGGCATTGGGTCGTCTATGATCTGCCGGCGACGACAGACGAATTACCGCGGCAGGCAGGCGCAGCCGGCGGAGCCGGTCTGCCATCAGGTGCCCGGCAAGGCACCCCTGATGGGGATGCGCCGCAGCCTCACTATTACGGTCCGTGTCCTGACCAGGGCGATCCACCCCATCATTACGTGATCACGGTTTATGCCTTGAGTGTCGATCATTTGGACGTCCCGGCCAGCGCAACCGCGGCCGATGTGGATTACATCATCTCCGGAAAAATGATCGCGAAGGCGAACATCACGCGCCTGTATCAGCGGCCCTCTACCGGGGGCAATTAAGGCAGTGGCGCTGCGGATTACGCCGGACCAATCGTCAGCAGTTCCTCGAAGAATCCGCCAAACATGCGTGTGCGGTCGACGAAGTGGATTTCCAGAATCCAGTGGCGCGCTGCGCCGGCCGCATCGCGCTCGCGCAGCTTGATGGAGTTGTCGTGCCGGATTGAAAATGGCCCTGTGGGGCCGACGTTTTTCTCGTGCGGAAAATGGCCGATGAGGTGCCCCGCGGTGCTGTTGCCGAACTCCCAGCCGGCGGCTCTGGCGAGATCGCTCACATAGTCGTAAAGCGCCCCGGCGGTCAGGTCTGGCTCGCTGATGTAGAGATGTTTGCCTTTGCGAAAAGCCGCTGCGATATCGTGTACGAGCTGATGCTTGCGCGGATCCTTGCCTAGCACGTAGGTTCGCCCGAAGTCGGCTTCCCACTCGCCGAATAACGGCCCAAAATCCAGGTAGACGATGTCGTCCGCCCCAATGCGCCGATCAGGTGGGTCGTCATAATAGCTGAGCACCGTATTCTCGCCGCACCGGACGACCCGTTTGTGCCAGTGACGGCGTACGCCGAAGCGGCTGTTGGCGAGCTCATGAATAAGCGTACTGAGCTCACTTTCAAGTAAACCCGGCCGAATGAGATCGGTGGCGACGACCTCGGCAAACAGGTTCTCCGCCTTGCGCTGCGCCGCGGCGAGCGCTTCCTCTACGGTTTGCACTGAATCTGCTTCCCCTGGGTCCTGGTTGTTATCGCGGACAATTGCGGGGAGGCGCAGGCGTGCTGGAGGCGGCCACGTGATCCGCTCCTCCTAGCGAATGCCCATGAGCCCCTGCACGGACTCGGTCAGCTTGATGGGATCAAATCCCACCCCATCCTTGAACACGGTCTCGACCTTCTCGACATCATCGATGTTGGCAGCAGGATTTCCCGCCAACACAACAAGATCGGCCGCGCGCCCGATCGCGATGGATCCAATCGTCGCCTCTTCGCCAAGATAGATCGCACCGTTCTCGGTCGCGATGTGAATCGCTTCTACCGGGCTGAATCCCGCCTCTACCAGGAGCTCGAGGCCGCGCTGATCTCCGTAGCCGGGCAACACGCCGCCGAAGGAGGTCGGATCACAGCCCGCAAGCAGCAGGCCGCCGGCGCCGACAAAGGCGCGCTCAAATTCCATCTCCTTCTTCAGCGCCACTGCATCTGCCGGATCGTTTTCCTCGGCTAAGGTGCTGCGGACCTTGAGGTAGGTCGCCCATCCTTGCGGCGCAAGCGCCTTGGCCGCTCGAGTCTCTTTTGATAACGGCGGGCGGTTCGCTACGGTGACTTCGAAAACCGCGAGTGTGGAGGTGACGGCAACATGATGGGCGACGAGGTCGCGGATCATCTCCTGTACCGGGGCGCCGCCAATCTCAACGTTCCTCACGAAGTCGGAAAATGCTTCCTGCGCGGGGCATTCGTCCGGCTTCTTGCCTGGATAAAACTCGGTATCGACCACAATTCCATGCTCGAGGTTGTCGATACCCAGTGCCGCGGCTTCGCGAAAGCCGACTGCGCAGAGATGGCCCGTAATCTTGAGGCCTCTTGCATGCGCATGGTCGATCGCCGCTTTCAACTCGGCAGACGTGATGCTCATGTACGCCTTGAAGGACGTGACTCCTTCCTGCGCCCAGTAGTCAACCATCCGCGCCGCATCCTCGGGGCCAGTAAGAGTATGCAACTGCGGTGCTCGGCCGAGGAGGTCGCCGATATATGGGCCTGTGATGCGCAGCTTTGGTCCCGGCCGCTGTCCTGCGTCGATCAGTTGCTTCAACGACAGATCGGTGTACGGCTCCATGCTGCCCGCCGTACGCGCGGTCGTGACACCACCGGCCAAATACAGCCGCGGCGCACTGTCGGCCATTTCGCCGAATAACAGCAAGCCGTCGCTCTTGCGATCCGGCGACGTATAGAAGAGATGCTCGTGCATCCCGACGAGGCCGGGAATGAGCGTCTTTCCGGTCAGATCCAGGATTTTCGCGTGTGCCGGATAGGCGGCTTTGAGTTTTGCACTTTGAATGCGAGTGATTTTCCCGTTCTCGATTTCGATCCGTTGATCCTCGACAGGCAGCGCGCCCGTGCCATCGATGATGCGCACATGATTCAGCACCAGGATGGGCGCATCCTCCTTGATGTAGGGCTTGAGGCCCGCGGTAGTCTGAGCAGACGTTGCGGCGGTCGAGGCAACGCAGGCCGCGGCAGAAATCAGGAGTAACAGGCGCACGCAGCGATTTCCCAATGCCAAAGGGTGGGGCCGTCGAATATGGATTGGTCCATAATAGCGCACTCGCCAGCGGGGCATTCGGACACGGAAGTTTTTTCTCGCGACACAGGTTTTCGCGCCTGTTTTGCGGCGGGTGGCGGGGAGCTAATGCCCTGCGAGTGTAGCCTCGCAGGCGCATCCGCGAGAGTAGGGGCGACCGCGCCTTGACTGAGCAGACCCGCCAGCGGAAGTTGCTGGAAAGCACAGGAGAGTTTTTTATGAAAATGCGTGCCGTGCAGGTCTCCCGGGCCAATGGGCCTTTTGAACTTGTTGAGCGCGAGGTGCCGGAGCCCGGAGCCGGAGCTGTTCGCATTAGGGTTGAGGCCTGCGGTATCTGCCACAGCGACTCGATGGTCAAGACCGGGGCGATGCCCGGGTTGCAGTACCCGCGCGTTCCGGGCCATGAGGTTGTCGGCACCGTGGAGGCCCTGGGCGCAGGCGTTACCGGTGTGGCGCAGGGTCAACGGGTGGGCGTGGGTTGGCACGGCGGGTATTGCGGCCACTGCGATGCCTGTCGCCGGGGTGATTTCTTTGCCTGCCGGTCAGGGCGCATCACCGGCCTGACACTCGACGGCGGCTACGCCGACTACATGATCGCGCACGCAAGCGCCCTTGCGATCCTCCCCGAAGGGCTCTCCGCCGTCGAGGCGGGACCGCTGGTCTGCGCCGGCGTTACTACGTTTAATGCCCTGCGCAACAGCGGCGCTCGATCCGGTGAGACGGTTGCGATTCTGGGAATAGGCGGCCTTGGCCACCTGGGCGTGCAGTTTGCGGCAAAGATGGGCTTCAAAACCATCGCCATCGCCCGCGGCAGCGACAAAGAGGCGCTCGCTAAAAAGCTTGGCGCGCACCAATACATCGACAGCCAGGCGCAGGAAGTGGCGGCAGAGCTCACCAAGGCCGGCGGCGCCAAAGTCATCCTTGCAACGGTTACGAACGCCGACGCAATGACGGCGACTCTTGGCGGCCTGGGAGTTCACGGCAAGCTACTCATCGTGGGAGCGCCTCATGAGCCGCTCAAGGTTCCGGCGCTGGTGCTGATCGGCGGCCGCCGCTCGATCATGGGATGGTATTCCGGGACGGCCATCGATTCTCAAGATACGCTCGAGTTCAGTGTGCTCGCCGGAGTGAAAACGATGACGGAAGTCTTCCCGCTCGAGCGCGCCGCCGAAGCCTACGAGCGCATGATGAGCGGCAAAGCGCGTTTTCGCGTAGTACTGACGATGCAGCCCTAAACCAGCACGGCAACGGCGGCGCCGCTGCCGCCCCTCAAGCGAGCGTGCCTTGGAGCTCGTGCAGCACACGGTAGCATGAGAGTACCTGCTGCACGCTGGCATTGGGCTCGCGATGTTCGCGAATCGCGCTCAAGAACTCGCGGTCCTGCAGCTCAATACCGTTCATCGATACGTCGACTGCGGAAACATCAATGCGCTCATCGCGCCCATTCATGAGATCGTCGTAGCGCGCGATATACGTGCCATTGTCACAGATATAGCGAAAGAACGTGCCAATCGGTCCGTCGTTGTTGAATGACAGCGAGAGTGTGCAGATTGCGCCGCGGCGCGCCTTAAGCTGGATCGACATGTCCATGGCGATGCCGAGATTGCGATTTACGGGCCCCTGGACTGCGCGCGCTATGACGATCTCATCCCCGGTCTGGTATTGGAACAGGTCGACGGTGTGCGCGGCATGATGCCAGAGCAGATGATCCGTCCATGAGCGCGGCTGGCCCGCGGCATTGATGTTGGACCGCCGCAGGAAATAGGTCTGCACGTCCATCTGCAGTATCGTCAGCCCAGCGCTGCGCACGCGCTTGTACACCCACTGGTGCGATAGATTGAAGCGTCGCGTGTGCCCGACCATGCACACGAGTCCCGTCTCGCGCTGCAGGTGCGCGACTTGCACGGCGTCCGCCCAGGAGTCCGCGAGCGGAATCTCGATTTGCACGTGCTTTCCTGCACGCAGGCACTGCAGCGCCTGGGCCGCGTGCAGTTGCGTAGGTGTTGCGAGAATCACGGCGTCGACGCCCGGCAGGGCAAGCGCTTCGGACAACTCCGTCGTCACATGCGCAATGCCGTATTTCGACGCGGCGGCCCGTGTCGGTTCGAGCTGGCGGCCCACGAGCGAGACGACGTGCGCATCGTCGATGAGCTTCAGCGCGTCCAGATGTTTGAGGCCGAACGCGCCGGCGCCTGCAAGGATGATATTCACAGGAACTCCGAAGGTCGCAAGAAATACTTAAACTTCACGCAGAATGATGTGGCCGACCGCGGTGTTCGAGGCCGGCACGTGATAGCAGCGGTGCAGCTCCTCGACTCGGGCGCCGAGTGCGCCGCGCATGATGAGCCACATGACAAGCTCGATGCCCTCCGACCCCGGTCGGCCGCGCGCCTCGAAAGAAGAGTCAGCGCAAACGCGGCCATCAGCGCAAGCGCGATGACGCGGCCGTATTGATTGATGTGTACGGCCCAGGAACCTCCCTCCGCGGCGAGCGTTGCCACGGCGGCAAAAGTCAGCGCCATTCCGACGAGCAGCGGCAGTCCGCTCTTCACAAAGGGCTGCTCCGCGCGCGCGAAAACGAACGGCAGAACCGGCAGGATGCATGGGCTTAGGATCTTTAGCCTGCCGCCCAGGAACGCCAGAATTGCGAGAATCATTCGTGCCTCTTTGTGAGTAACCGGCGCTTTAGCCGGCCGAACTGCGTCCAAGCAAGGGCGAGCGGGTGTCGGAAGCGGTGCGCCATACTAAGCGAAAGCTCACCGTATCGCGGGGTATCCGGGCGGCTAGACTCGCCTGCTGCCAAACAAATCGATTCCAAGCCGGGCGAGTTCTTCGCACACAGCGCAGTCGTGGCCACTGCTGAGCGTGAAGCCGTGCCTTGCGCATGACCTCCGGGGTTTGCTGTGCAATCGCCCTTTACCGGGCGTTCAGCTCAAGTAGTCATAGGCGGCTTCGATAATCGGTCTGCACTTTCCTGATCTTCTTATTCGTGCCGAAGAACGCGTGCCGCGACATGTCTGCGGAATACCTGCTCGCTTCAGGATGCCGGCCGAGGCCTTCGGCGAGTGCGCGAATGTGGTGCGGCCCGGCACCGCAGCAGATGCCAAGATAGTTGATGCCGAGCGCGTAGGCCTCGCGCCCGAAGTCGTGCATCTCCGAGCGCGTGCACACAAAGGGATCGAGGCCGGTGGGAAACGCGCGCGCATCGCCGCAACACGGATCCGTCAGCGACATGAATGAAGGCTGCTCGTGCGTGGTTCGATAGGGCACAGGCAACGCCGCGACGTGGCACTTTACCGTTTTGCGTATGTCCCTGAGGAGGGGCATCATCGTCTGCGGACCACGGTGACAATTTAGGCCCACCACGTCGGCGCCCGCATCCTCGAGGCGCTTGCAGGCCTCGGCAGCTGACCAGCCGTCACGGAGCTGCTCCTCGCGGTGGAAACATACCGTTATGACCGCAGGGACCTTTGAATATTTCCTGATGGCCTCGAGCGCGAGCACCGCCTCGGCACACCAGGAATAGGTTTCCGCCACGATGTAATCCACACCCGCTTCGGCCGCCCAGCCCACCTGCTCTGCAAAGATTTTTTCGACCTCCTTCAGCGCTTTTTTGTCCGACGGATCGTAGATGTTGGTATTGCATATATCGCCAGCAAACAGCGTGCCGGTCTCGCGGGCCACTTTCTTGGCGATGCTGAGCGCCATGCGGTTCATCGGCAGCAGATCCTTCTCGCGCCCGATCACGCGCAGCTTCTCCCGATGCACGTAGTAGGTCAGTGCCTGCGTCACGTCCGAGCCCGCATGCACGAAGTCCCGGTGCAGCTGCTCCACAACTTCCGGATGCTCAATCAGCACTTCAGGAACGAAAGCGCCTGCCTGCAGATAGCCGCGCCGTTCGAGCTCGAAGACATATCCTTCGGCGCAAATGACCGGCCCTTTGGCGAGACGCGCCATCAGGCCGGGCTCCTTGGCGCGTGCGGGGCGCGTCGCCTTGCGAGGTTTTGCTGCCGGTTTCTTGGTTGCTCGTGAGGTCATTTGAATCTCCAAAACTTGATTGCCATGTGCAAGTGTGAAATGAAAGACTGCCGCGGCGCTTCAAGAGCGCATGCGTACGCCCTGTGGATCGAATGCAGCGGCATCCAGGCGCCGCGCCGCGCGGCGCGCGCCGATAATCTCGACTTCGAATCCGTCATCTGCGTCGGCCAGTTCAGCGGGAATATATCCAAGCGCGATCGAGGCCTGTGCGCTGTGGCCGTAGCCCCCGGACGTTACGGCTCCGACGACTTTACCCGCATGCCAGATCGGTTCGTCGCCGCTGGCATCGGCATCCGCAGCTGCAACGGAAAACGCCACAAGCCGCACGCCGCCGCCGCGATTCTTGTCGGCGGCGGCCGCAGACCGGCCGATGAAGTCACCCTTGCGAAGATCGACAAAGCGCCCGAGAGCCGCCTCGTACGGCCCGTAAATGGGCCGATATTCCCGTGCCCAGGTCCCGAAGCACTTTTCGAGTCGCATGGAGTTTAGCGCGCGCGCCCCGACTGATCTCATCCCGTGCGCGCGTCCGTTTGCGACGAGCAGATCGTAGAGTGCGCGCTGATAGTCACTTGTGACCCAGATTTCGTAGCCGAGATCGCCGGTGAAGGATACCCGTCCCACCAATGCGGGCACCATGCCGACATCCATCCGCCTGAAAGACAGGAACGGGAACGCGGCGTTCGACAGATCCTCACGCACGAGGCCCTGCAGCAGCATCCGGGCGCGCGGGCCGGCGACAGACAAGCCGACGTATTCCGTTGCGCACGGGCGCACGCGTACGCCGCTCGTGGGCCGATGGCGCTCGAACCAGCGCAGGTAATAGATCTCGGCAGCATAGGTGCCGATAAGAAAGAAATGATTTTCTGCGAGCCGGCACATCGTGAAGTCGCCGATCAACTTGCCGCGCTCATTGAGCATGGGTGTAAGTCCGATGCGTCCGACGGCAGGTACGTGGTTCGCCATCACCTGGGTTAGCCATTCGCTGGCACCCGGCCCGTCGATCTCAAACTTTCCGTAGGTTGAGATTTCCAGCAAGCCGACCGCATCGCGTACGGCACGGCATTCTGCCGCGACATGGTCGTGCGCATTCGAACGGCGAAAGGTGATGTTCTCCTTGGCCGCGACGCCCTGCGGCGCGAACCACAGAGCGTGTTCCAGGGCGCAGTATTCGCCGAACACGGCGTTCTCGGCCGCGAGGCGGTCGTACACCGGCGTAGTGCGCAGGGGTCGCGCAGCGTCGAGTTCCTCGTTCGGAAAGCGAATCCGGAAGCGCCGCGAATAATTCTCTCTGACCTTCGCGTTTGTATAGGCGAGCGTCGCCCAAGCACCGTAGCGCGCCACGTCCATGCCCCAGATATCCGCGCCGGGATCGCCATCGACCATCCAGTGTGCGAGCGCAAGCCCCACTCCGCCGCCCTGACTGAAGCCTGCCATCACGCCGCACGCGACCCAAAAGTTTGTAAGTCCTCTGATGGGGCCAATCAGCGGATTGCCGTCCGGCGCAAAAGTAAATGGACCGTTGATGACTTTCCTGATGCCTACCGTACCCAGTGCCGGAAAATGCTCGAATCCGACTTCGAGACTGGGCGCGATGCGTTCCAAATCATTCGGCAGCAGATCCTGTCCGAAATCCCACGGGGTCGTTTGCTCCGACCACGGCGCGCCCGCGCGCTCGTAGGTGCCCATCAGCATGCCGCCGCGCTCCTGGCGCAGGTAGATCTCGCCCTCGAAGTCGATGCAGTGCAGCTGCTCCGGGCGGCCGGCGAGCTGCGGGATGTCGTCTGTGAGGATGTACTGGTGTTGCATCGCGAGGATGGGCAGCTCGAGGCCCACCATGCGGCCCACTTCGCGCGCCCAGAGTCCGCCGGCGTTCACCACGTGCTCGGCGTGCACGCTGCCGTGCTCGGTAATAACGTCCCAACTGCCATCCGCTCGCGGCTTGAGCTGCGTCACGCGTGTGCGCCGCACGACTTCTGCGCCTGCGATTTCAGCCGCCTTCGCATAGGCATGCGTGACGCCGTAGGGATCCACGTGGCCCTCGATGGGATCATACATAGCGCCGGTGAAATGCCGCTTGTCCATTAGGGGGAAGAGCTTCGCCGCCTCGTCGACCGAAATCATTTCAAGGTCCATGCCGAGATAGCGGCCACGTGCTTGCGCCATCTTCAACCAGTCAAGCCGCTCCTGCGTGCCGGCGAGCATGATGCCGCCGGTGACGTGTACCCCGCAGTCTTGGCCGGAAATCCTTTCTATTTCCTGATAAAGCTGGATCGTGTATTGCTGCAGCTTGGCGACATTCGGGTCGCCATTGACGGTGTGCATGCCTCCTGCGGCGTGCCAGGTCGAACCTGAAGTCAATTCGGCTCTTTCTATGAGCAGTACATCCTTCCACCCGGCTTTCGTCAGGTGGTACAGGACGCTCACGCCGACGACGCCCCCTCCGATCACCACCGCTTGCGCATGCTTCTTCATTACTCAATCCCGATCTTTGTGCGAGTGCCCGCCCGAGCGTCAATCTTAAGAGCTTGGCAGCTAACGGGCAGCGCGCCTGCGGCGCGCAGCATTCATGTGTTGGAGACCGCGAGGCGTAGCGGTGGATCTGCGAATCCCGGGCGATTGCCGAAGCGCTCGATCAGCCAGGAACGAAACAGCGCGATCGCGGTGTCGCTCAAGCCCTCCGGATGGGTGATTAGGTAGTAGCCGTAGCCATCATCGAGACTGACATCGAAGGGTCTAACGAGGCGGCCCGCACGGATCTCCTCGATAAAGAGGTTCGGGTCGACGAGTACAATTCCTGTGCCGCTGAGCGCGTATTGGACGGCGAGTACCGCGGTATCGAAAACAAGGCTGCCCTCAAAATTTACCGCGCCGATGCCGAACTGACGCACGAACTGTGTCCACATGTGGTGACGCGGAAGCTCAGCGATCCGCACATGCACGACCTCATTGGCGGCAATGAATTGCGCCAAGTCCTTGCCGGCATTACGTGCCGCCACGTCGGGATGGCACAGCACGCTCAGGCGCACCGGCCACAGCAGATCTGTCACTAGATCCGTGACGGTTGGCTTCGAGTACACCACGGCCACGTCGACATCTGACAGCGGCGGTCCGACGCCGTGCGGGCTGACAAGATCAATGTTCACTTCGGCACTCGCGCGGCGGAAGTCGCGCAGAATGGGCACGGCGAGCTGCACGGCGAAACTTGGCGGCATTTGCACCCGCAATGTGCGCGCGGTCGGCGCGCCCTCGTTGCGCAGGTCATCGAGTGCATACTCCAGACGGTCAAAGGACTTCATGATCGCCGGCAAGAGATATTGGCCCGCCTTGGTCAGCACCAATGCGTGCGGGCGGCGCTCAAAGAGCTGCTGCCCAAGGAGCTTCTCAAGCGCGATGACATGTCGCGAGAGCGCACTTTGCGAGATAAGGAGCGCATTCGCAGCCGCCGTGAAACTGCCGTGCTTGGCGACGCCCTCGAATGCCCGCAGGGCATTCAGCGGAAGCCAGCGTCGGTCGATTGGTGAGTCACTCATGCTTAACCTTCCCTCGGGGGCTGTTCGAATCGTGCCTGGGCCCCGTGATGGTAGCGTTCATTCTAGCGCGTACCGGTTCGCCCGTTTCCCGATTCGAGTGCAGCCTGGAAACCACGTTATGCGCCCCACCGCCTCACCCGCAGCGCCGCCACAGGCGATCCGGTCGAGGCTCCTGCGGGAGGGAGCGTTCGATGCCTTTTTTCGATAGCGCTATTCAATTTCTCGGCTTTGATGGGTGACGCAAGTATGAAAGTCTGTTGATTCGAGCTTTCGCTCCCAAAGACGCTGCGATCGATACATTCGCCGGCCTCAAGACGATATGGACGGGGTGCAAATGAGTGCGAGCAAACAGGACGTGGCGGTGGCGGCCTCTGCGCATCGAATTCGTGCGATCGATATCACCCACCATCGGTTCGCATTTAATCCGCCGTTCCAGGCAAGCTGGGACAGTAAGCCGCGTGCCCATTTGGACGCGACGATTGTGCGGGTCGCGACAAACACGGGCTTCGTCGGTTACGGATCGGGCGACCGGATGGTTGGCTTTGCCGGCCATGAAGATCTGTTCATAGGCGAGGATCCTCTTGCCATCGAACGCCACTATCGCGTCCTATCCCACATCGACTTTCACTACGGCCGTTGCTGGCCCCTCGACCTTGCGCTCTGGGATCTTGCCGGAAAAATCGCCGGACAACCCTGTTGGAAGCTCCTGGGAGGACTCTCAAATCGGGTGCGGGCCTACGCGTCCTGCGGCGTACTGCGTGACGCCGGAGCCCTTGCGGAGCAGGCCGAGAGCTTCGCCGCACAGGGCTTTCGCGCACTGAAGCTGCGCATGCGTCGGGGCGACTGGCGCGACGATGTGCGCGCACTTGAGGCCGTACGGGCGCGGGTCGGCAAGCGCCTGGAGCTGCTGGTCGACTGCAATCAGGGGTGGCGCCTGCCGTGGGATACCGAGGCATCGTGGGCATTCAAGGACGCGCTGGCCGTCGCCCGCGAGCTCGAGCGGCTGGAAGTCTATTGGATGGAGGAGCCGCTGCACAGGGCGGATTTCTCCGGCATGCGCGCATTGCGCGAAGCGACCGACGTGCGGATCGCAGCTGGAGAGATGACCCGTCAGTTGCACGAGCTGCGTGATCTGGTGGGCGGCGGCTGTGTGGACGTGCTGCAGCCTGATGCGGCGCTCGTCGGCGGCATTACGGGGTTGCGGCGCATCGTACTCATGGCGCAGGAGCAGCACATCGTATTTACGCCGCATACCTGGACGAACGGCATGGGTGTGACCGCCAATGCGCATCTCGCGGCCGGACTTGCGGAGTCCCCGTTTCTTGAATATCCGTTTGACCCGCCGGACTGGAGCCTCGAGCGACGCGATTACATAATGGCCGAGCCGCTCGCGGTCGATCGTGACGGCTGGATCAATCTTAGCGACGCCCCGGGAATGGGCTACGCGCTCAATGAATCGATTCTCGCCAACACCATCATCAGCCGCGGACGCGATTGACGGGCGAAGCCGCGCGTGAAACGCGCGAAACCGCGCGCGTAATCAAGCCGGAGGTTTTTCCCCCGAGAACTTCACCGCGGTCGCGCCAATGACGGGCCCGATAGTCGCGCTGTCACTGACGAACAGGTGCACCTGCCGCTCGAATCGCAGGTTTCCTTGTACTACTGCCCCGGGTCCGATGATGACTCTCGGTATGTCGTTCGAGCCCCAGTGGAAGAACCAAAAGACGTCGCTGGATCCCTTCTGAACCAATATTCCGCCGTCCACGTGGGAATTGCTTCCGATGTCGATATTGCCGTTTACCGTTTTGACGCCGCCAGCGACGTGTGCGGCTTGCAGCACGATTGCGCCGTTTACATTCGTCAGAGCGCCGCCGACGTCTGCGCCGGTGTGCAGCGTGAGCTTGCCGTTTACGGCGGAAATGGCGCGTGCGACGCTTGCTCCGTCAGAGAGCGTGATTGCCCCGTTCACGGTATGCACCTCGTCCGCTGTTGCGTGCACGCCCATGCTGATGCTGCCGTTTACGGTTTGCGCGTCCGCAACCACGGCATTGTCGGCGATCTGAACGGACCCGTTGACCGTGGAGACGTCGTCCTTCTTCTGACCCGCGCTGACGCTGATCGAGCCGTTGACGCTGTGCGTGGCGCTGTCGCCGGCTGTCTCATCGGTGCCGGCGCCTTTGTGACCACCGTTTGTCTGGTTGTCGTCCGCGTTGACACATCCGGTTAACGCGCCGAGGACGGCGAAGGTTGTGATCGCCATGCAGCGAATCATGGTGCAACTCCTGGCCCGCAGGTTCTGGTTAGGGTATGAAATGCGGATTCCGAATAGCTTATACGAGGCAGCGCGCGGCGACACCCTGAGAGTGCAAGTCGTGCAAATGTCTGACGCGATGTCAACCGCCACCGACCCTAAGGTTTCGTAGCCTTGCGTGGAACCGTGACCTTAAAGACGATGCGGTCGGCGTCTCCGGATTGCACATCCACGCTTCCCCGGTGCAATTGGACGATCTGTTGCACAATGTAAAGTCCAAGTCCGAGGCCCTGGTTTTGCCCGGGCTCGCGCTGCCCGCCTTGGAAGGGCTCGAATAGGTGCGGCAGCACGCGCGGCGGGATGCTGCCGGCGTTGACGACGGTCATTACGACGGCTTCAGGGCGTGACCCGTCGAGCCGAATCTGCACGGGCCCATCCGCCGCGCCGTGTTGTAGAGCGTTGCCGAGGAGATTGGACGCAACCTGGGCAAGGCGCTCGGCATCCCATTGACCGGTGAGATCGCCCTCCTGCTGCAACTCGACGCGGCGCCCCGGAAATGCAGTCTCGTACTCGCGCACGACCCGTTGCACAGGTTCTGCAAGGTCCGAGTGGCTCACTTTGAGCGGAATGCCCCCTGCGAGCCGCGCGCGCGCTAGATCGAGCATGTCGTCAATCATGCGCGTCATGCGCTTGCCGCTCATCATGATTCGCTGAGCGGTTCCGCGGACGATCTCATCTTGGGATTGGTGCTGAACCATATGCGCGGCCATAAGAATGGCGCTCAGAGGATTGCGCAGATCATGCCCGAGAACGGCCGTAAACATCTCATTGAGCCGCAATGTCTCGGTTTGCTCCTGCAATTGGCGCGCGAGCTGCTGTTTCTGGCGATAGAGCCGAAAGAAGACCTCTGCCTTGCTCTCGAGGATGTGCGGCTCGATGGGCTTATAGAGGAAGTCCACGGCGCCGCTTTCGTATCCCTTGAAGAGGCGGTGTTGATCACGCGCGGCGGCCGTCACGAAAATGATCGGAACCTCACGTGTGCGCTCACTGCCGCGCATGAGTTCGGCGAGTTCGAAGCCGTCCATCCTCGGCATTTGCACGTCGAGGAAGGCGAGCGCAACATCGTGCACTAGCAGCAACTCCAAAGCATCAGATCCGGAGTGCGCTGTGAGCACTTCCACATCGTCGCGGCGCAACAACGCCGAGAGCGCGAGGAGATTCTCCTCGAGGTCATCGACGAGCAGGCACTTAACGTGTTGCTGCACGTTGCTCATTTACCCTTCCGAAGCGTGTCCTTGGTCTTCAATTCTCTGCTCGCCAGTGAATGCAGAAGTCCTGCGATCTTCTCGAGGGGAAGTACGAAATCCGCCGCCGTTTGCCTGAGTGCCGAAAGCGCCATTAAGGGAACCTGCGCGCTGTCGGGCTCCTGCACAATCGTCACACCGCCGGTGCGGTGAATAGTCGCAAGTCCCGCGGCGCCATCATCATTCGCACCAGTGAGAATAATGCCCATGAGACGCTCGGCGTATATGTCCGCCGCGGACTCGAAGAGCACGTCAATCGACGGCCGTGAGAAGTGCACGAGCTCATCAATGGACAGCGCGAGCTGCGGGCCCGCGTCGAGCAGCAAGTGATAATCGGGCGGAGCGAAGTATACAGTGCCCGGCTCTACGTGCATCTTATCTTCCGCTTCTCTGACCTTTAAGGCGCACTTAGGAGCAAAAATCTCCGCAAGCAGACTCGGGCGCTCGCGGGGCAGGTGCAGGACGACGAACAGCGACAGCTGCGAGCCGCTGGGCAGGGCAGGCAGCAGCACGGACAGTGCCTCCACTCCGCCGGCGGACGCGCCGATCGCAATTGCGTCGATTTGGCGCGGCAGCGCCGCAGCATCCCTCACGGCTCGTTCCCCTTCTGGAAGATCCGGTCCCCTTGCACCAGTTCGACGAATGATTGCCCGTGAGGCGAGAATTTCAATGACTCTTTCATTCCGATGCCGAGGAAGCCCTTGCGGCAGAGCGCGTCGCGAAACAGTCCAACGGCGCGATTTTGCAGGTCGCCGTTAAAGTAGATCAGAACATTGCGGCAGGAAACCAGCTGCACCTCGGCGAACACACTGTCGGTGGCAAGGCTGTGATCGGAGAAAACGATATGCCGCTTGAAGGACTTGTCGAAGACGGCCCTGCCGTAGGCCGCTGTGTAGTAATCGGAAAGCGACGCACGGCCACCCGATTTTCGATGGTTTTCCGTGAAGCCGGCGATTCGATCGACAGCATAGACACCGGCTGCGGCTTTCTGCAGCGATTGCGGGTTGATGTCGGTGGCATAGATGAGCGTGCGCTCGAGTAGCTCTTCCTCGCGCAGAAGAATCGCAAGTGAATATACCTCTTCGCCGGTGCTGCAGCCTGCGACCCATATCTTGAGTGATGGGTACGTGCGCAGGATCGGAATCACTTTCTCGCGCAGCGAGCGAAAGTAGCTGGGATCGCGAAACATCTCGCTGACCGGTACCGTAAGCAGGCTGAGCAGGGCCGCAAAAGCCGCGGGCTCGTACAGGACCTTGTGCTGTAGCTGCGAGAGGGTTTCGCATCCAAAACGTCCGGGCGCGTTCGTCAGCCGCCTTTTGAGAGATGCCGCAGCATATTCACGAAAGTCGTAGTGATATTTGAGATAAATGGCATCGAGCAGGAGACGCAACTCAATGTCGGTATTTTCAGCCGCCACAATGTGCTCTTTACTTTGGCATCCATACCCGCAGGAGCGACAAGAGTCTTTCCACGTCCAAGGGCTTGGCGATGTAGTCGTTAGCGCCCGCCGCAAGACATCGTTCTTGATCGTCGCGCATGGCCTTCGCGGTAAGCGCGATGATCGGGAGTTTGCGCCAGTCGGCACGCTTGCGGATTTCCCGAGTGGCAGTGATGCCGTCCATCTCGGGCATCATGACGTCCATCAGAACCAGATCAATCGCGCGTGCCGGATCGCTCATGCTGCGCGTGAGCATGTCGATGGCCTCCCTGCCGTTGCGTGCAATCTCAATCTTGGCGCCCTTCGGCTCTAGCAGACTTGTAAGTGCGAAAATGTTCCTGACGTCGTCCTCCACCACAAGGATGCGACGGCCGTCGAGCGTGGCCTCCCGATCACGCGCCGCCTTCAACATCAACTGGCGCTCGACCGGCAGCTGCGACTCGACTTGATGCAGAAACAGTGTGACTTCATCCAGCAGCCGCTCCGGCGAGCGCGCATCCTTGATGATGATGGACTTGGAAAAACGCCGCAGAGTCTGTTCCTCGTCAGCTGTCAGCGAGCGGCCCGTATAGACAATGACGGGGGGGAAAGATACCTCACCTGTTTCTGCCATCTGCTGCAATAACTCATAGCCGCTGAAATCCGGCAGGTTCAGATCCATAACCACGCAGTCGAAGGTCGACATCCGCAATTGGGCGAGTGCTTCGCGGGCGTTCTGGACGGCGGTGATCTGCACGTCGCCGTTTTCGAGGAGCTTCGTGATGCTGTCGCGCTGGCGCTCGTCATCTTCGACGATGAGCACATGGCGGCGGCTCTGAGAGAACTTTGCCTCGAGTCGCTGCAACGCCTCGACCAGTTGGTCGCGCCGCACAGGTTTCAATGCGTACCCCAGCGCGCCCATCGCGAGAGCTTCATGGGTGTAATCTGCAACAGAAACGACATGTACGGGAATATGGCGCGTCTTTGGGTCGCGCTTCAGCTGATCGAGCAGGCTGAGCCCGGAATGATCCGGCAGGTTCATGTCGAGGAGAATAGCCTTGGGGCGGTACAGGAAGGCGGCTGCCTTGCCGTCGCCTGCGCTGTGAGTCACCACGCATTGAAAGTTCATCTCACGCACCAAGTCTCGCAGGATGCTTGCGAAAGCGGGGTCATCCTCGACGATAAGAATGAGAGGCGAATCGGGTGCCAGGCGCTCGCGGTCATCCTCGAGGGCGGGGCGCGCAAGAGTGATGCGCGCCGCAGGCGTTTCTGCCACGGCGGGCGAATCAGGGTGTAGCAGCGAATCCGGCGCGCTTGCAGCGCCAGAATCGGCAGTACGCGCGCCCGGGGCGTCGGCGGGCACAATCGGCAACGTCAGCGTGAAGGCGCTGCCTTCGCCTGGAGTGCTCTTAACGCTGATATCGCCGCCGAGTAGGCGCGCTAGGTCCCGAGAAATTGTGAGGCCGAGTCCGGTGCCGCCGTACTTACGGTGCGTGCTTCCGTCCGCCTGACGAAATGCCTCAAAAATGATGCCTTGCTGGTGCGCGGATATGCCGATGCCCGTATCACGCACCGTAAACGCTACGGATTTGTGGTTTGCCGGGGAAATCTGCAGCGTGACTTTGCCCTTCTCGGTGAACTTCAGGGCGTTCGAGAGCAGATTCTTCAGTATCTGGCTCAAGCGTTGCCGATCCGTTTCAATCTTTTCCGGTGTGCCTGAATCCACAACAGCGCTGAAGCGCAGTCCTTTCTGATGGGCGACGGGCTCGAAGGCCTTGCTCAGGTCATCGGCTATCGTCGCGACCACGACCGGCCCGATGGTCAATTCGACCTTTCCCGCCTCAACTTTAGAGAGATCCAGAATATCGTTGATTATTGCCAGCAGGTCGTTGCCGGCGGAAGAGATGGTCTGGGCGAATTTTATCTGTTCGTCGGTGAGGTTGCCGCCCTTGTTGTCAGCAAGAATCTTGGCGAGGATCAGTGAGGAATTGAGCGGCGTGCGCAGCTCATGGCTCATGTTAGCAAGGAACTCGCTCTTGTATTGATTCGCGCGCTGCAATTCGGTTGCCCGCTCCACCAATCCAGCCTGGGCGTGGAAGAGGTCGTCCTTCTGTTGCTCCAGCACCTGTGCCTGCCCTTCTAGCTGCGCATTCGTCTGCTCGAGTTCTGTCTGCTGAGCTTCCAGCTGCGATTGCGATTCTTTGAGAGCAACCGCCTGAACTTCCAATTCCTCATTCGAGACGCGCAGTTCTTCTTGCTGCGCCTGCAGCTCTTCGCCTTGCCGCTGAGTCTCCGCCAGCAGCTCTTCAAGGCGTGTGCGGTCTTTTGACGCTCGCAAGGCGACTCCGAGGGAGGCGGAGACGCGAGCGAGCAGATCGAGATCCGCCGGCAGGAGCCGGCGAAAGAAGCCAAGTTCCACTACGGCATGGACTATCCCATCGGCAGTCGCCGGTGCAGCTACGAGTTCGAGTGGCTTAGCGCGACCGAGACTCGAGCCGATGTCCAGATAGTTCGCGGGGACATCGCGCACATGTAGAACACGGTTTTCTTTGGCGGCTTGACCGACGCTGCCCTCGCCGAGCTGCACTGTCAGGTGCTGCGTTCCCTCGGGAACGGCATACGCTGCGATGCGCCGCAGCTGATTGCCTGATTCCGCGACGAACACCGTTCCTACTTGCGCGTGCAAGTAGTCGGCAAGGTATGTCAGAACATTGTCACCCAACATCTCAAGACGCTGTTCACCCTGTATTCGGGCGCTCAGACCCATCTGGCCTGTGCGGATCCAGGCTTGAGTCTGGCGCTCCCGGTAATCGCGCGATGACCTCACGGCAGCAACAGCGACGAGCACGAGCAGGAGGCCGGAGCCTCCTAACACCACAATAGAGGAAATTCGGGCGGCATTCAGCCAGTCCGCCTGGCGAGCGGCAAGCGCGCCGCGCTCCTCGCGCTGCATTTCCGCTATCGTCGCGCGGGCACGTTCCATCGCCTCCTTGCCGCGGTTCGTGCGGACAATCGCCAGTGCGCCAGCAGCATCGCCGGCGCGGCGCAGCGCGACGGTCTCGCCGAGCTCCTCCATCTTTGCCGAGGCGACACGTTCGAGAGAATCAAGCCGCCGTTGCTGCTCCCCGCTCCCGTCTATTAGCGCGTGCGCTGCCTTGAATTCTCCTGCGAGGGCTGCCCGCGCGTTTGTGTAGGGAACGAGGTAGTCCTCGTGGCCCGTCAGCAGGAAGCCGCGCTGGCCGGTTTCCGCATCCTGCAGCGTCGATAGGAGTGCCCGCAATTGCTCCCCTACCTCCAGGGTATGCGTCACGCGGCGGGCGCTGTCCGCGCTGCCCTCAAGCGCACCGTACGAAAGGCAGGCAACCAAAACGATTGCCAGCACGGCGACCGAGAATGCAACCAGGGTCCCAATTGGCAGCGGGGGTCCAAGATGCGCGCCGTGAAAGTAGCCCAAGTCGGGGGCAGTGGATGACTGAGCCATTATTATAAGCGTCCCGTTCTACGCCGGGATGTTAGTGCCTTACCCAGCGTCTCTCAACGCATACAGCAATTGTGCGGGTTCAGCTGCCGACGCAGCACCTGTCGACTTGCATCATTATCCTCATGCATGTCGACCCTCGCGCACATGGTCGTGATCAGTCGCGAGAACGCTCACATCGGGACCGCAGCTGGGTGTCGCGCCGGCCAAAGCCGGCGCGACAGCTCATTTAAGGACTCGTCTGCGCAAATCGACCAGACTCGTCGGAGAAGATGATTTCGACGCGACGATTCTGCTGCCTGCCGGCTTGCGTGTCATTGGAGGCAACCGGATACGCCTTACCGAGACCCTTGGTTTGAACTTGCCCCGCGGAGACGCCACGCCCACTAAGCGCGTCGGCGACCGCCTGCGCGCGTCGCTGCGACAATGCAAAATTGTAGTCGTCGGTGCCGACGCTGTCCGTATGCCCCTCGATGATGACATTGGTGCTCGAGTGTTCCTTGAGGAACTGCGCAAGGCGGTCAAGAGCTCGGTCGGCGCCGGGCTTAAGAGTTGCCTGCCCGGTATCGAAGAGCACATCGCTCAGCGTCATTACCATTCCGCGCTCAGTCTGCTTGGCCTGCAGGTCCTGCAGCTCCTGGCGGGCGCTTGCAAGCTCGCTCTGGGCTGCTGCTGCGCTGCTTTTTGCGCTCTCTGCCGCACTTCTCGCGTTCTGCACTTCCAGCTCGCGTTCGTGGAGTTGGACGCGGTTGCGCTCATCCTGTGCTTGTGCGACTTGCTGTCGCGCGCGCGCCTCGGCAATGCGCGCTTCGCCCGCCTGCGCGTGACGCAGCGCAAGATAGGCTAAGTGGTCGACATCCACGGCCGCCTCACGTTGCTGCAGCGCGGTCTCGGCGCGCTGCAGGTCCTTGCGGGCTTCTTCAACGTCCCGACCTGCGGCCTGCTGCGCCAACGGGTCAGCGGAAACCTTCTCTACTTCGCCGCGCGCCTCATCCAGGCGGTCACTGTGCATCGGGGTTGTTGCGCAACCTGTGGCAAGAGCCAACAGGACGGCAGAAAGTATGGTTCTGTTCACTGGATGCCTCATGTGCAAAAGAGAGTTAGGGCATTACCCCTTCCAGGTCGCCTAATTTGCGCCTGGGTCATTTGCGTGCCGCTCGGATTCCTGCCTCAAGGAGTCGATGCTCTTGTCGACTTCGCGCGCCGCATGCTGGGCTTCACCGCTGCTGGCCCTGGCGCTAGCAAGATCCGCATCGACCTGTGCGCTCTCAGCGTAACGCCGGGCGTCGTCGTACTTGTGATCACTGACTGCTTTCTCGGCGCTGCTTAACTCGTCATGCGCGCGTTGCAGGTCCGTCGGCGCATAACGCTGCGCATCCGCCTTGTCCGCTTGCTCCACTAGCGTCCGCGCCGTGGCTAACTGTTGGGTTGGTATCGGGCCTTGGGTGGCACAACCGGCCCCAAGTCCGCAGGTCACGAGCGCGATGGCTAGTAAGGTAGTGATTCGCAGTGACATGGCGACACTCATTTGTGTTGGGTTGGCGAAAGCACACTACCCAACCGGTGTCTGTTCAAAAGTCGGTGTTTTGCGCGTTTGGAGCGTCAGTGGCACCGGCACTGTTGTAGGAATTTTCTGACATCCCGATTCCTGGCTTTTAGCGCGCCCCAAACGCTCGCCGGCGCGCGCCCACATGCGTGCAACGCCAATCGGTGCCCAAGCGCGGCGACATTTCCGCGCCGGCAAAGTTCGACGCAGCCAGCACAATCTGCCGCTTCACACGAACCTGGAGCAGGCTGAGTAATGCGATCGTCAGCTTCTGGTGACGAATGCGTGCGACAGGTAAATGAACAGAGCGCAACCCAACAGTACGAGAAGTACTGCGAGCGCCAGGTCAAAACGAGAACCCGGGCCCGGGTGCACAATTTCGCTGTCAATGGCTTTCGCGGTCATGAGAAACCGCGAGGCTGCGATCGCGACAATCGCGATTCCGAAAATAATCAGCGCAAGTCCCGCATCGTTTCCGAATCTCTGCCCTGGCACCGAGAGGCTGCGCCCAGCCAAAGACGGGGCCGCAAGCTCCAGAAACAGGTCGAATCGTTCCACAAGGAAACCGAAGGCCATGACGGCTATGGCCGTGCGCACCCAGGCGAGAAAAGTACGCTCGTTTGCGGAATGATCCGCAAAATTCCGAATCATCTCAAGGCTACCGCGGTGACCACCTTAGGCCTTTAGTCTAGCGCTAATCCATCCTTGGCGGCGACTGTGTCAAGCTCCGCGCCATGCCTACGGGGCGGCCAGTCCCGAACCGGGGCTATCAAGGTCGGGGGACCCGGTCTGCGTAACTTGATCCGCGCTACGTTGCTGACGGCTGCTCGCCGATTTCGGCCGACCGGGCGTGTCCTGGGGCGAAGAAGGTACTCCGGAGTTTGGTTCTTCAGCCGCATCCCCGTGTTTGCCCTCATCCGCGGGCCGGTCCCGGTATTTCTTGGGCGTTTTGTCCTGTGCCGCCGCGCCCGACGTTGTCTTGTTTCGATCGATCGCCATTGTAAGCAGCCTCGCTGGGAACGTAGTCGTTTTGCGTAATTAACGCTACCGCTATGGCATGAGTTCCTGATCGCAATGGTTTTGCGGATTAAGTGCCTCCGCGAATGTGCGTCGCGGAGAGCGTAGTACAGCCCTGCGCGGTCAGAAGCCCGCAGTAAGACACACTATGGATGGTGTCACTTTGGGTCATGTTTAGTGGCGCTTTCTGATGGCGCCAACGTCTCCGCGACCGCAGCCGGCGAGACGGCTGGTACAGCGATCAACTGACCCCCGTGATGCAGGCCACCTGTAAGTTGGCCTTCCGCGTCTCTGGCTGCTTCCAGTCCCGAGTCCTTTTCCACGGCAAGCAGCGTCGTGCGCAGAACCAGCAGCTGTTCGGCGTGGTGGCTCGTCATGCGATCCATCTGCTCGCTGTGGCGCCTCGCAGTTGCCTGCATCTGTGCAGCATGGTGCCGTTCGGCGCTATCCAAGCTCACCTTATAGTAGACGTGCGAAATGGCGAGACTTAATAGCCCGCTGCATAAAGCGCTCAGAAAAATCGGCAGCCACTCGATGCTCATTGGGACTCCTACGTCCGTTGACACTATGCGATCAGAGTCGCCGCTGCATGCGGCGCACTCGTAATCAGCAAGCAACCCGTGTGCCAAACGGACGATTTGGCTATGTCGAGGCCACGATCGTCTCTGCTGCGCGAGGCGGACGGATGAATCGGACTGCCGGAAGCGCAGGTAACCGGTTGTTAGGCGTTGGCTAGATCTTGACGTCACTTCGCAGGAACAAGAAACTGCGAGTTCGAATTTTGCGTTTCTTTTGTCTTTGACGTTGCTGGACCCAGCATTCAGACTCGGAAACATGACGCAAATGGCGCAGTACGCTTACCGAATAGTAAATGTCTTTACGCAGGGTGAAAGTGCATTTACTGGCAATCCTCTATGCGTATTCGAGAACGGAGACTCACTCGATACCACCCGGATGCAGGCTCTCGCTCTGCAATTCAATCTCTCCGAGACGACGTTTATTCTGCCTTCTCAACGCGCGAGTGCACGAGTGCGCATTTTCACTCCGCACTACGAGATGCCATTCGCCGGCCATCCTACGCTCGGTACCGCCCACGTCTGTCGGGCGCTCGGGCTGGCGGCGGACTCCCTTACACTGGAGATGCCCGCCGGGGTCATTGCGGTGCAGGCAGTCGGGCGGCGGTGGACCCTGCAGGCGAACGCTCCGAGTTGGCGCGAAGTGCCGGAATCACGAGCAGAACTTGCGCGCCTGCTCGGCATCGCGGAGGAGGAAATAAGTGAAAGGCCTCTGTGGGTCAATACGGGAACGGAGCAGTTGATTGTGCCGCTCGCAACCGAAGCTGCGGTGAGGAGGGCGACGCTGCGCGCCGATGCCGTGACGCATCTGAAAAATGCGACCGGCGCTGCTATGGCGTACGTATTTGCTCGCGCAGGAGAGGGGTTAATCGCACGCTTCTTCTTTCAACAGGGTAACGCGGTCTTGGAAGATCCGGCCACGGGCTCCGCGACCGCAAATCTCGGTGGATGGTGCCTTGCGGTGAGCCGAGCGTTGCCGTGTACCTTTGAAATTTCCCAAGGCGAGTACGTCGGCCGCCCATCAACACTCCACCTTCACGTCGATGAGGGGCGCCGTATCCGCGTCAGTGGCGATGTAATAGAACTCGGTAGAGGCGTTATTGCGCTCTGAGTATTTCGGCAAGCCTTCATCTGCCGATTAGCCGAGAACTACGCTGCCCGCGGGAGTGCGCTTAAAAAGCCGCCGACAAGCTCCTTTCGCAGGAATGATATAGGATGGATGGAACGCCTAAATGCGCATAGATCCTGGACGCATATGTTCAACTCCAAAAGTGTTGCCTTCCTGAAGAAGGTTGTTGCTGCGGCCGCGTTCTGTACCGTCTGTGCGCCCGCGATCGCGGGTGAGGGCATATGGAAGGCGGTGGTACCCCGGCCCGGCACCATGAAGGGCGAGTTCGACAATAACGACCCGATCGGCCTATATGCAGGGGTCAAGATCAAGGCGGACTGCTCCCTCAACTGGACGAATCCTGACGACCATAAGCTCTATTGCTTTTCAAGCGCAACATCGCTCGTTTTCTTCCTCGATGCGCCCGCGCAGTATCTCGAAAGTGCTCGGCAGAGTTGGCGCAAGCTCCGCGCCACGCAAGGATAGATCCGACGCGACCTTTGGCGCTCTGATGGGTGCCGCGGCCTCGCGGCACCTGTGATTCAACCGCAACAAGCGAGGTGTGTATTGCCGCCGCATGAGCGAGCATTGACCACCAAAACAAATCTTCGAGCTACTGATGAGCTTCCGAATTAAAGGATTGCCGGTCGCTGATTTTGCGCCTCTTTTCACAATGTCCGCAGCGGAGCTTGCCAGCCGCGACGCAATGCGACTTACCGCCGATCGCCATCCCGGCTTTCCCTGCCGTGTGAGTCTGCGCGACGCGCTGGCCGGCGAGACTATTTTGCTCGTCAACCATGAACACCTTCCCGTTGCGTCTCCCTATCGGTCGCGCCACGCGATTTTCGTGCGCGAGAATGCGACCGAGGCACAACTTGAAGTCGGCGAGGTTCCAGAGGCGCTGTTCGCCCGACTTTTATCCTTGCGGGCGTTCGACGGCGCCGGGATGATGATCGACGCGGACGTCATGGAAGGCCGCGAGCTTGTGCCCGCGATAGATCGCATGTTCGAGTCGCATCGAGTTCAATACCTGCATGTCCACAACGCCAAACCGGGATGTTTCGCCGCTCGCATCGAGCGGGCGCAAGCCTAAGACGGATTGCGTCGCAACGCCGATGGGCTCACTCCGAACACGCGCTGAAAGCTTCTGCGCATTCGCTCGGCGCTACCGAAGCCGCAGGTCCGGGCTACCTCCTTGATCGAACGGCTGCTACCGCCGAGCGCACCGCGCGCCGTTTCGGCGCGCAGACGTTCGACAGCTTTCGCCGGGCTCATACCCGTTTCTGCGAGAAAAGCGCGCGAGAAGTTGCGCGAACTCATGCGCGCGTATTCTGCCAAGATCGACACTGAATGCCGTTCGCGCAGGTTGCTGCGCACGTGATCCAGGAGGCCTGCAAAGCGTCCGTTGGCGCGCTCCATGCCCAGCAAGGCAGAGAACTGAGACTGGCCGCCGGGGCGGCGGTAGTAGACCACTAGCTGTTGTGCCGTTTGGCGCGCGACCGACTCGCCGAGGTCATCTTCGATGAGCGCTAGCGAGAGATCGATGCCCGCAGTTATGCCGGCGGACGTCCAGATGCGCCCGGACTTCACAAAAATGCGGTCGACATCCAGGATGACGTTGGGGAAGGACCGTTTGAAATCGAGCGTCAGGCTCCAGTGCGTCGTGGCGTGTTTGCTGTCGAGTAAGCCCGCTGTGGCGAGCAGGTACGCTCCGGAGCAGACGCTTGTCGTGCGCCGTGATTGTCTTGCACACATTTGGATGAAGCGCCGCGTCTGGAGGCAGAGTGCAGCGGCGCGGGAGCCTTCGCCACCGGCGACTACGAGCGTGTCCACCGCGCTTGCGCGTCCCAACGAGCACGCGCGCATCGAAACGCCTGCCGAGCTCATCACACTGCCTGCGACTGCGGCGCCGACGCGCAGCTCATAGCTTCCCGGCCTATAGCGCTCAGCAATCTCGAAGGCCGCGATCGGTCCGGCGGCATCGAGCAGCTGAAAATCCGGGTAAATTAAAAATGTGACGCGGCGCGCCATGGCGTAAAAAGGTGGAATAATGTCATTTACGCCAACAAGTTAATTCAGCAGCATTGGCACGTCAATCGAGGAGCATCCAATGGGCGCCGATTTTCGAGTGGTTTTCGCGCTGTATCCGGGCGTTACGCAGCTGGATTTCACCGGGCCATTCGAGGTCTTTGCGCGCCTGCCGAACGCTCACTGCACGCTCGCCTCGGTTGCGGGCGGCGCCGTCCAGGGTAATGGGGGAATCACGTTTGCCGGGGTTGTCCCCTTGTCTGAGATCTCGGAGTGTGCGCTTCTCTGCGTACCTGGCGGCTTCGGGACAGTGGCAGCGCTCATAGACCAGGACTACATTGGCGCGCTGCGGCGCCTCGGATCGAGCGCGCAGTATGTCACCTCCGTCTGCACAGGGTCATTGCTGTTGGCAGCAGCTGGACTGTTGCGCGGCAGGAAGGCAGCGTGCCATTGGGCGTGGCGCGATCTTTTGACGGCGTTTGCGGTAGAACCGAGCGCGGATCGGATCGTTCGCGATGGCAACGTCATCACTGGCGGCGGAGTCACGGCGGGTATCGATATGGCACTCGCAGTTATGGCCGACATTGCCGGAGTCGATTACGCTCAAACTGTGCAACTCGCACTTGAGTATGCCCCGGAGCCGCCGTTCGACTGCGGACGTCCGGAACGCGCGCGGCCGCAGATCGTAACGGCAGCGCAAAAACGTCTCGACGGAATTCGTGTCGCGCGTGATTCCGCAGTCAAGCGCGCGGCCGAGCTTTTAATGCAAAGATAGCGTAGAGCCGCGTTCGTTGGTGTATGAAAACTTGCCACCAGAAATTTTCGGGCATTGCAAGGGTTCAGAATTCAGGCGCGCACTATGGCGGCCTACACCGCAAACGCGGGACCGTGTAACTAGAGCGGCTTGTCGCTATGCTGGGAGTCGGCGCATGGGAGTTAGGTGAGTGCGATTCACTCGGGCCATTGTGAGGCCTCCGGCTACAAGCTTTGCCGCAGGTATTTCCAGCGCAATCGGCGGCGGCAGTCCAGACGTCACCGTTGCCATCGCCCAGCACGCGCAGTATTGCGAAGCGCTGCGCGCTTGCGGGTTGCAGCTGACGAGCCTTGCCGCGGACGCTCGGCATCCTGACAGCACCTTTATCGAAGACACGGCAGTGCTGAGCGCCGGGGCGGCCATTGTGACCCGACCCGGAGCGCCGAGCAGGCTGGTAGAAGTGACTGCTACGCTGGAAATACTGCGTGGATTCTTCGGAACTGTTCACGAGATCCGGGCGCCGGGCACGGTCGACGGAGGCGATGTCTGCGAGATCGATGGGGACTTCATCATTGGGCTATCCAGTCGCACCAATGAAGCAGGCGCGCGCCAGCTCGCGGCGTTGGTGGCCGACCTAGGCCACAAGTCGCTCGTTGTCGACATACGTGGCAGCAAGACGCTGCTGCATCTAAAGACCGGGTTGTCGTATCTCGGGGACGGGGTTTTCGTGGTGGGCGCAGATGCGTCGTTTGGGGATGCGCTCAAGCGTTACGAGCTCATCAGCGTGACGCCTGCGGAAGCCTACGCCGCGAATTGCATTCGCGTTAACGACTTCATCTTGATTGCTGCGGGCTACCCGCAGCTCCTCGCATCACTGACAGGGCGCGGCTACCGAGTGGTAGCGCTGGCAATGTCCGAATTCATGAAGATGGATGGCGGGTTGAGTTGCCTGTCACTGCGGTTCTGAAACGCAGCGCACTGGCGCGTGCTCGCGTCTCCGGCTCTCAGCTTGACAGCTTACGGCGTAACGGTAGCCGGCAGTAGAATCCGCCATAACTGCGTTGGGTGGTCGGCCGACCAGCGCACTGCGTCGATTATTCCCAGGGGCGCCTGGGCATCGAAACTCATCGGAACGAGCGCCGGTGCCGCCACCACCTCAATCGACTCCTCCTCATCGGCAGATGCACCCATCGCGGCTAACAGCTGGCTGTGGGACATGACTCGCCGCGGCTCTGGCACTCGCAAATCAAGCGTTACGTGCGCCGTGTGAGCAACGGTAGTCGTATTGCGAGACGCTGCGACGGGCAGTTCGGTGGCGAATGCCGCCCCAAATACAATCGGGCATAAGAGAACCAGAACTTTCAACACGGCAATGCCGCGTCGGCGACTATGTTGCATGACCCACCTCGACCTTGACCGATTGATATTCCTGCATCTTGAGAAGATACGCCTTCGTGGGTTAGCCCCAGCTGGCGGGATCATTAACTATGATTCATCGAGATTTTTGAGAGGCTGCCTGCCAACGGCTTCCAGCCGTGTCTGCAAGAGCATGAAATGAAATGTGGGGCCGCTTTCAATGCGGCCCCGGTGTGAGGAAGACATCCGGTATCAATCTCACGGTTGCTATATTGCGCGTGCACGCGTGTCGTCTGCATCAGCGTCTCTCGTTTCTCGACGTAAGCGCAGTCCTACGCTGCAGCCCGTTCCGCGCTTTGCCGCGGCAGCGCCACAAATCCGCAGAAACGCTAAGAGTCCCGAGTTTTCGCTGCCGGTGGCTGCGGCCGATGAGCCGGCGTGCAAGCTCCCAACTGCAGGTTCGCGATTTCGCTATCATCGCGATGCCACAGCACGCTCACTTTCTGGAAAAGGCGCCTCTCATGCCCGACGCTGCATCCGCAGCTGAAGCTTCCATATTGCGGCAACCAGTTCACTGGGCCGCATTAACGGCGCTTGGCATCGTCTACGGCGATCTCGGGACTAGTCCGCTTTATACCTTACAGACGGTGCTACAGGCGACCGGCGGCCGCCTCACTCCGATAGGGGCTTTGGGGATTCTCTCGCTGATCATCTGGACGCTCATCTTAACGGTGTCGGTCAAGTATTGCGTATTTGTCATGCGTGCCGACAACCATGGTGAAGGCGGAATTTTGGCATTGATGTCCTTGATCGGCGCGAACAGCCTCCGCGGTGGCACGAGACTCCTGACCGGAATGGGTTTGCTCGGCGCCGCACTGCTCTACGGTGATGGTGTCATCACACCTGCCATTTCCGTGCTTAGCGCGCTTGAAGGCGTCAATGTGGTGACGGCGGTCCTCAAGCCGTTTGTCATGCCCATGGCGGTTGCGATTCTTGTGGCGCTGTTTGCGGCGCAAAAGTTTGGTACGGAAAAGATCGGCAGGGCCTTCGGCCCGATCATGCTGCTGTGGTTTATCGTGATTGCTGGCCTCGGGTTGAAGGGAATCGCGCGCAATCCGCAAGTGCTCAGAGCCATTGACCCGCTATATGCGATCGGCTTCCTTACGCATAACGGTGGACTCGGTTTTCTTGTGCTGGGAGGCGTTTTTCTGTGCATCACCGGTGCAGAGGCGCTCTACGCCGACATGGGTCATCTGGGCAAGGGGCCTATTAAATTGTCCTGGTATGCCGTCGTGCTTCCGGCCCTGCTGTTGAATTATGCAGGGCAGACCGCTCTGTTGAGTGGCAACCGCACAATTAGCGGCAATCCTTTCTTCGAGCTGGCACCCACCTGGGCGGTTTATCCGTTGGTTGTGCTCGCCACCGTCGCCGCCATCATCGCCAGCCAGGCCATCATCACGGGGTCATTCTCGATGACGCGCCAGGCCATGCAGCTTGGCTGGCTGCCCGGTGTCAACATCCGGCAAACGTCTGACCGGATGTACGGACAGATATATGTGCCGGTGGTGAATTTACTGATGATGGTGGCGACTGCAGGAATCACGATGGCCTTCCAAAGCTCCGACCGGCTTGCGGGGGCCTACGGCACCGCGGTGTCGACAACCATGCTGCTGACGACTGGCCTGCTGTTTAACGCCATGCGCAAAGTCTGGAGTTGGCCGCTTGCGGTCTCGATTGCGGTTGCCGGCGTGTTTCTGATCGTCGATGTCGGTTTCTTTAGCGCTAATCTCTTGAAGATCGCCGACGGCGGTTGGCTGCCGTTGACCTTCGGGGCCGCCATTTTCTTTGTCATGGTCACCTGGCGCTCGGGTGTCGACGCTGTGCGCGCCAGTCTCGAACAGAAGCCCGAGACGCCGGAGAACTTTTTGGCCAATCTTCAAACTAATCACGTTCCGCGTGTGCCCGGCACGGCGGTTTTTCTGACCAGGACTACGCGACAGGTGCCGTACTTGCTGATTGACCATGTCAAGCACATGGGCGCTCTACAGTGCAGCGTACTGACACTGACAGTCAATTTTGTGGAAACACCGCGTGTTGCGCGAGTGGGCCGTTGTGGCGTTGAGAAGATTGCCGCCGGCATCTGGCACGTGGCCATCCGCTTTGGCTACGTCGAGATTCCTGATCTCTGCGCGGCACTCTTCGACATCCCGGACCTTGATCCTGCCATTGATCTTGCCACGGCGGTTTACTTTGGCGCCCGCGACCAGGTCGTACGCAAGTCCACCCAGTCGCGTATGCCGCGATGGCGGCTGGCGCTGTTCGCATTCCTGTACCGCAACGCCGTGAAGGCTGTCGATCGCTTCAACCTGCCGTCAGAGAATGTCGTGGAAATCGGCCGCCAGATTGAGGTCTAGCAGGAACGTGCTGACTGCAGCAGCAGTGCATGCCGCGCGGCGCTCACCGGCCGGATGCAGGCTGCCCACGGCGCGGCTTCCCGGAGGTCCCTTGTGAGGCGCGAGCGAACGTGGCAGCCTAAAGTATGCATCAGGTGCTCGTAACAGGAGCCTCGGGCGGGATTGGCCGGGCTATCGCCGTGTCGCTCGCAGAGCGTGGCGTTCGAGTTGCTGTTCACTACAACTCCGATCGATCCGCGGCCGAAGAGACTCGGGGCGCGCTCAGCGGTTCTGGCCACGTACTTTTTGGCGCTGATTTAAGCGACGCGGCTGCGATCGAGCCGTTCTGGCGGCAGCTCACGGGCGCATTTGGCAGGTTGGATGCGCTTGTCAATAACGCAGGGATTTACGATCAGCATCCGCCTCTAACTGCGCAATACCCAGCATGGAGCGAGGTAGTGCAGCGTACTCTGGCTACCAATTTTCTCGGACCCGCGCAATTGTCCTTTCTGGCCGCGCGCACCATGGCCGAGCAGGGAAGTGGGCGCATCGTCAACATTTCCTCGCGCGCCGCATTCCGCGGCGAGCCGACCGCTCCCGCATACGCTGCCTCGAAGGCTGCGCTTAATTCGTTCGGCCAATCGTTTGCGAAGGCCTTTGCTCCCAAGGGCGTACAGGTCTTCGCCGTCGCTCCAGGCTGGGTGAGCACTGAACGCGTCGCAGCGCAGGTTCAGGATCCAGTTGTCCTCGCGGATCAGCCGCTCGGGCGAGTCGCAACACCCGAGGAAGTGGCGAGAGTGGTGACTTTCTGCGTTCTTGAGGCACCTGCGAGCCTGACCGGCGCGGTACTGGATGTGAACGGGGCATCGTACCTGCGTTAGACGGAGCCATAGATAGGGCATGATTCCCAAGCCGAACCCGCCGTGCGCGAGCGGTCCCTTGGACCGCCGTCGATTCGTTCGCGGCCTCGGCGGCCTCGTTCTCGCACCGTTTGCCACGGCCTACGCAATTCCGCCGGACCGGCGATCATTGTCTTTCGTTCACACTCATACGGGCGAGACGCTTGCGACGGTGTATTTTCAAGACGGCAACTATCTCGCGCCGAGTCTCGAACACGTCAACCATTTTCTGCGGGATTTCCGTACCAATGAGGTGCATTCGATCGATCCCGGGCTGCTGGACATCCTGTTCAATCTGCAGGTCCGGGCCCACCACGCTGGTCCCTTCGAGGTGATCTCCGGATATCGTTCACCGCAAACCAACGCGGCGTTGCGGAGCAAGTCGAGCGCCGTGGCAGAACACAGCCTGCACATGGAAGGGCGCGCCATAGACATACGTCTCAGGGGATTCCCGACCGCCAGCCTGAGGGATATCGCCATCGCATTACATCGGGGTGGCGTGGGTTTCTATGCAGTGTCGAACTTCGTGCATGTGGACACTGGCCGCGTGCGCTTTTGGTGACAGGCGGCCAGCAGCTATCGAAGTTGAAGAGATTGATGTCATTTCCGCATACCTCGCTCGATTGAAATTCATCGCAAAGGCACCATGAATTACATCGCCTGGTCAATTCTCGGCATGGTCGGCTATTCGCTGGTCACCTTGCTGGCGAAACTTGCCACTCGCAGCGGTCAATTCTCTAGCTTTCTTGTGCTCGCCATCGCAACCGTGATCGTTTGCTCGAGCACGGTTGCCATTACGGCGCTGCGTGGCGATGCGCGGGCTCTGGTGGTCCGGGACTTTGTGAGCCCGAGCGCGCTCTGGGCCTACGCGACCGGAGTTGCACTCACGGTAGCAGTGACATCGCTCTTTCGCGCGCTGTCGCTCGGGCCGGCAAGCGTCGTGGTGCCGATTTACGGCATGTTCATCGTGGGCGGAGCGATTCTTGGCATGGTGTTTCTCGATGAGCCGCCGAATGTGCGCAAGCTGCTCGGCATCGCGCTGGCGGTCGTCAGCATTTTTCTCATCGCTACGAGCGCCCAGCGGCGCTAACCCCACTGCTTCTTCCCGTACAGGTGCGGGACTCGTGTCAACCGAGCACCGACGTCAGCAAATTTCCATATGCGGCTGGATCGGTGACGGCGACGAAGGCGAGCCCGGTAAGCGCGCCGCCAAGGTGCGCATCATGATTAATCTTGTCCCGCGACTGCCGGGCCGAGTAATAGGTGAAGGCGAGATAGCCGAGGGCAAACAGCGGTGCAGGGACCGGTACCGGAATAGGAATAATGATGAGACGCTGGCTCGGAAAGTACACGATCGATGCAAACATTACCGCCAGAATGGCGCCGGAGGCTCCGAGGCTGGCGTAATTCGGATCCGCCCGGTGCTTGAAGTAGGTACCTATATTACCGAGCAGCAATCCGCTGAAATAAAGCGCCAAGAACTGCCTCGTTCCTATGTAGCGCTCGAGCGAAAATGCGAATGAATAAAACGTAATGGCATTGAAAAGCAGGTGCCCAAGGTCGGCGTGTACGAAGCCGGAGGTGACGAGCCTAACGTATTCGGCGCGACGCACGAGCCAGTAGGGGCGAAAGAGAGCGCGCGCTATGACCTGCGGCGCGACCAGTCCGATCAGGCTTACCAGGCAGGTCAGAGCCAATATTGCGAGCGCGCCTGGCGGCATATTCCTTCAAATGAGGCGTGTCTGGCGCTAATTGTCGCCCAGAGCACTCATTTCCTCGCGGCCTCGTTGACGGCGCAGCGCCTCGTCGCGCGCATCGTCGATCGCGGTGACGACCCGGTTAACATCGGCCGCGGCTTGATTACGCATGAAGTAGCCTGTGAGCTTGCTGTCTGGGCGCAGCTCGCCCTTTTCATACAAAGACCACATTTCCAGCGCGAAGTGCGTATTCAGAAGCTTGGGCGCGTATTGACCAAGCGTGTTCCTGATGTTATTCACATCACGCTCCAACATTGGCAGAGCGTTGTTGTTACCGGTTGCGTTCACTGCTTGCGGCAAGTCGATAATAACCGGGCCCTCGCTGCCGACGAGCACGTTGTACTCGGAGAGATCGCCATGAATAATACCGACGCACAACATGCGAACAACTTGTTGAATCAGGAACTCGTGATACTCGCACGCCCGCTCCTCAGTTAGCTCCACCTCGCCAAGGCGCGGCGCCGAATGTCCGGCGGCGTCTGTTATGAGTTCCATGATTAGAACGCCATTGAAGTAGCCGTATGGCCGGGGCACGCGCACTCCAGCGCCTGTGAGCTGATACAAGGCACTTACTTCGGCATTTTTCCAGGCGCTTTCCTCTTCCTTGCGTCCGTAGCGCGTCTTCTTGCCGATAGCGCGGGTTTGGCGGCTGCCGCGAACCTTGCGACCTTCCTGGTACTGCGAACGCTGCTGGAAGCTGCGTTGCGCCATATCACGATAGACCTTGGCGCAGCGGCGTTCTGATCCAGAGCGAACGACATAAACCGTTGCCTCCTTGCCGCTCTTGAGGGGGCGAATTACCTCATCGATGACGCCGTCGTCGATCAACGGTTGCAGGGCCGGGGGCGTCTTCATGCGGTCATCGGGGACATCAGCATCCTTTTCCGGGTGTACGGAGGGAGGCGCATTGTAGAGATCCCGCGGCCGCACCGCATGACTATCGGGACACAGAATCGGCTCTTGGAGAGCCTGCGGCGTCCATATCGGTCTTTTCGACGGGTTATTGTCGGCTGGCGCGGGGCGGATACGCAGGTCGTCTGTGCTTAGCGCCGGGGATGCTAGAGTCGGGCCGCACCGCTGCGCCGCGATCCCACGCGTCTGGAAAATCCTGTGACCGCTAAATCCACCGTCTTCAAAGTGCAGTTACACGTTAATGACATGGACCGCAGGCATTTTAGTGCGCATTCCCTCACGCTGGCACGACACCCCTCGGAGACGGACGAGCGCTTGATGGTGCGGCTGCTTGCGTTCGCGCTGCATGCCCATGAGCTACTGCAATTTGCCCGGGGCTTGGCTTTTGACGAGCCAGATTTGTGGCGCAAAGATCTGACCGGCGCGATCGATCTTTGGGTCACCGTGGGTCAGCCGGATGAACAGCAGATGCGTCAGGCTTGCGGTCGCGCGCGTCAAGTAATGGTGTATACGTACAGCGGTCGAAGCGCGGAGGCTTGGTGGCAGAAGAGCGGCGCTGCGGCGGCGCGTTCGAAGAACTTGACCGTCGTCGATCTTACTGCAGAGGATACCCAGGTGCTGGCGACGTTGGCTAAACACGGCATGCAGATGCAGTGTTTCATCCAGGATGGGGAGATTCAGGTACTGAGTGGCGCGGCAACCATTTCCATTGGTGCGATCAACCGCACCGGTGCCCGTTAGTCGTTGATGAGTTTACCGTCGAGCTGGTGTGAGCGGCCGCGAAACAGCGCGATGCGCTCATCTCTCTGGTTCTTGAGGGAAACATCGTAGACGCCGCTGCGTCGCGAGCGCCAAACCTCCGTCGCGACGGCTATGAGTTGATCACCTTGCATCGCGGGCACCAGAAAATCGATTGTGGCGGCCGCTGCTACCGTAATGGCATTGTACGAATTGCACGCAAATGCAAATGCGCTGTCCGCCAGCGAGAACAACACACCGCCGTGGCAAGAGCCGTGGCCGTTGACCATGTCAGCGCGCACCAGCATGGATACCTGCGCGTACCCGGGGCGCATCTGCATAATTTTTATCCCGAGTGTTCGCGACATCTGATCACGACCGATGAGGAACTCTGCGGTGCGTCGCGCAAGCTCCTGCGCCTGCGTGTCGTCATTATTGGCCGCTGCATCGCTCACGTGGTCACCTGTCCTTACGTTTGTCAATTACGTGCCTGGCCTTCCCCAGGGAACGCGTTATTGAGCCGCCTGGGCCCGGCTTCACCTCGACACTGACGCCGATATGCGCCTTGATGAGACGGGCAAGTTGAGCCGCGGCTCCTTGGCCGGCGGTGTCGTCAACTCCCGCGGCGACTTCGACGTGTACCGTGAGAGCGTCGAGATTTCCTCTGCGCTCGACCTCCAATAGATAATGTGGAGCAAAGATGCCGATTTGCAGGATCAGATCTTCAAACTGAGTGGGATAAACGTTCACGCCGCGAATAATCAACATGTCGTCCGAGCGCCCGATAATCTTTTGCATGCGTCGCATGGAGCGCGCCGTCGGGGCAAGCAGGCGAGTGAGATCACGCGTCCGATAGCGGATCATCGGCAACGCTTCCTTGCTGAGAGAGGTAAGCACGAGTTCGCCGAGCTCGCCGTCAGGGACCACGGCCGTAGTTTGCGGATCGATGATTTCGGGAAGGAAATGATCTTCCCAGACGACCGGCCCGTCCTTGCTCTCAACGCATTCGCTCGCGACTCCCGGTCCCATGACCTCGGACAGCCCATAGATGTCGAGCGCGTCGATTTGCATTTCTGACTCAATCTGGGCGCGCATGGCCTCGCTCCAGGGCTCGGCGCCAAGAATGCCGATTCTCAGCGATGTGGCGCGCGCATCAAGCCCTTGACGTCTGAATTCCTCCGCGATAACCAAGAGGTATGACGGGGTAGCCATAATGATGTCGGGCTTGAGATCGCGAATGAGCTGTACCTGCTTTTCAGTTTGGCCTCCGGAGATTGGAATGACACTGCAGCCGAGGCGCTCGGCTCCGTAGTGAGCCCCGAGGCCTCCCGTGAAGAGTCCATAACCGTAAGCAATTTGCACGGTATCGCCGGCTCTGCCGCCTGCTGCGCGAATCGACCGGCCAACAAGTGCCGCCCACGTGTCAATGTCCCGCGCCGTGTACGCGACGACGGTGGGCTTGCCGGTGGTGCCGCTCGAAGCGTGGAACCTCGCGATCCTTTCTCGCGGTACAGCGAAAAGGCCGAACGGATAATGTTCGCGCAGGTCCTGTTTGGTCGTAAGCGGGAATCGCGAAAGATCTTCAAGCTCGCGTACCTGCGCCGGATGTACGCCAATTGCATCACAGCGCCTGCGGTAATGAGCCACATTGTCATAAGCATGCTGCAGCGACCAGCTGAGCCTCTGCAGCTGCACTGCACGCAGCTCGTCACGGCTTGCGGTCTCGATCGGCTCGAGATCTTCACGCGAAGGGATGTTCATTGTCATGAATACTGCACGCCGGGAAGCGGTAGGCAGACGTGTGTGCACTGCGCGGCAATCTACCTATCTACGCTGCAGATACGCTCGCCATGGAATCCAGTAGTACTTGGACCAGCCTTCGGAGACGCCGGCGAAGTCAGAATCGGCGATATTGACGTGGGTAAGTTCAATGCGCGCCCCGCGGCGCTGAGGCCAGAACGACAGCACGAGGGTCGAGTCGAAATCCCGCTTAGCAAACTGCGTCGAGCGCCACGACTGCACGATCAGGCGGTTTGGAACGAGCTGCAGTATGGTACCTGAGAGTGCACCGCCGAATGCCGCAAACGCAGCGCCAGCGCGCGCGGCAATCTTGACTGGCGCTCCTGTAAATGCCGCGTGCTCCTGTGGATCCAGGTACATGCGATACAGCCGAGCGGGGGGTCCCGGAAGATCGACGGCCATAGTCACGGTGCGCGGCATGTTGTTTCCCCTCGACGACACAGCATTCGTTAGCGCAAAACACCGGCAGCACTATCGGCTGCCGAACGACGATCCCAATGCACCCGCAAAGCTTAGCGCGAATTGGGTCTAGATTCAGACGATCCGGCGCGCCGCGCCGGTCATCTGCCGATAGCAACGCTGCCGTGGATGTGCAGATTGTCTTGCAGTCGCGCGGCTTGCTTTGCGGGGCGCATACTTTGCAGCAGGGCTGGATCCTTGCGCGACGCTCGCTAGGGACGCCGATGCGACCGGCGTCTCTTGCGCGCGAGGATCGGCATGTTGACCCCAGCGCCGCAGCCCGGCAGCATCGCTGCGCGCGGATCACGGAGGGCAGGTGACGGATCAAGCGGATTTGGCGGCGGTGCTGCGCTGCCCGCGCTGCATGCGGGCGGGATTGTCTTTGCAGCGTGCCGGTTGGATATGTGTCGGCTGCAACGCCGGTTACCCAGTATTGGGTGACGTTCCGTGGCTCTTCGCGGAGCCGCAGAGCATGCTTGCTCAGTGGCGTGGACGCCTGCAATTCTTGCTATTGTCTATCGACCGCGAAGTGCGCACTTTGCAGGCAGAGCTGGCAGGCGCTCTTAGCACATTGGCGCGCCGGCGGCTGGAATTACTCGCGACGGCTCATGAGGACCATGCGCGACGACTCGCGCACCTGCTGGAGCCGCTTGATCTGGCGGCCACGCACACCGGATATGAAACGCATCTTGCCGTGCGCACTCGGCTCCCAAGTGATCAGGGACTGACGAACTACTACGTTAACCTGCATCGCGACTGGGCTTGGGGGACAGCGGAGAACGAGGCATCGGTCGCACTTATCCGCTCCGTCGCCGCGCAGCACGTGGACTGGGGCGCTACACTCGTGCTGGGAGCAGGAGCGGGACGTCTCGCGTACGATTTGCACATGCAGTGTGCACCGCTTCTCACCGTTGCGACGGATTTTAATCCGTTGCTGCTGTTCGTCGCTCGCGACGTGACGCGCGGGGCAGCGCTCGAACTCTACGAATTTCCCATCGCGCCGCTGCGGCTCGCCGACCACGCGATTTTGCGCACTCTCACCGCACCAGAACCGGTACGGACCGGTTTTCACATCGTAGCTGCGGATGCGTTACGCGCGCCTTTCGCTCCTGAGGCTTTCGATACGGTCGTAACTCCGTGGCTGATCGACATCGTAAGCGAGGGGTTCGCGAGCCTCGCGGCACGGGTCAATGCCCTCCTGCGGCCGGGCGGCACCTGGATCAATTTCGGATCGCTGGCATTTACGCAGGGCGAGCGCGCGCTGCGTATGTCGTTCGAGGAGACGCTCGACGTCCTTGCGCAGACGGGGTTCGGTCAACCTGCGATTGGCGAGCAGAGCATCCCGTACATGTGCTCGCCGGCGAGCCGTCATGCCCGTCTTGAGACCGTGGTCGCCTGGAGTGCGGGCAAGGAGGGCGCGGCGGCTGCAGCGCCCGCCGAAGGAGCGCTGCCCGAATGGCTCGTATCCACCGACCGTCCGGTTCCGCAGTCGGAGCATTTCAAGGTTCAAGCCGCCGCGACCCGCATCCACGCCTATCTAATGGCACTCATCGACGGCAGGCGCAGCGTCCGCGACATTGCGCGGATGTTCGTTGAGCAGCGCCTCCTGAGTGAGCAGGACGCCGAGCCGGCGGTGCGCCGCTTTCTCATAAGAATGAGCGAGGACAGCCGCAAGAGCGGCATGTGAAGGCACGAGTACTGTGACCGGTGTGCGATCATCTGCGCGATAGCTACTGCGAGTCTCAAGGCCGGTATGATGCATTTTCGCGCCAGTTCACCGCGCGGGCTCGGTGAACTGTTAGCGCGCGAACTGGACGCGTTCGGCGCGACCGAGGTTCGCGAGCAATCGACCAGCGTGAGTTTTTCCGGCACGCTCGAGACTGCCTATCGTGCCTGCCTTTGGTCGCGCACCGCAAATCGAGTGTTTCTCGAGCTTGCGAACTTTCAGGCGCTCGATGCGGATGCATTCTACGCGGGCGCCCGCGCGATTGACTGGGCCATGCATATCGCGCCGGGCGCCACTTTAGCGTGCGACTTTACAGGACAGCACCCGACACTCGCGCATACACATTTTGCCGCCTTGAAGCTTAAGGACGCGATCTGCGATGAATTGCGCTCGCGGGCGGGCTATCGTCCGGACATCGCGACCGACCGACCCAGTGTGCGCGTGCACGCGCACGCGCACGGCGCTGCCATCACGGTGGCGCTCGATCTCTCCGGAGAGAGCTTGCACCGACGTGGATATCGTGGACAGGCGGGTGAAGCGCCGCTGAAGGAGAACCTGGCCGCTGGTATTCTGCTGCGCTCCGGGTGGCGGCAATCGGCCGCAGACGGTGCCGAGTTCCTGGATCCCATGTGCGGTTCGGGCACCTTCGTGATTGAGGCTGCAATGATCGCGGCGGATATGGCGCCGGGACTCAACCGCGAATACTTCGGCTTTCTCGGTTGGCGCCAGCATGATCCAACTTTGTGGATAACCTTGCGTGCAGAGGCGAACGCGCGCAGCCGCGCGCGTGATTCCGCGACGCTCGTTATTCGCGGACAAGACAAGGATGCCGCCGCGGTGCGCAATGCGCGAGCTAATGCGCAGCACGCCGGCGTCGCCGGGCTAGTGCAGTTTGCTCAGGCGACCTTGGCCGAGGCTGCACCCGCGGGGCACGCAGGAGCCGGCGCCACGGGGCTGCTATGCACCAACCCGCCGTACGGCGTACGTCTTGATGATCGCGCGGCGGCGCGCAGCATTTATCGCGAGCTTGGGGTCGTTCTGCGCGAGCGCTTTTTGGGGTGGCAGGCGGCGGTGCTGTGCGGGGAGCCGCAGTTGGGACTGGAGCTCGGCATTCGTGCGCACCGCACTCATGTCATTTGGAATGGCGCAATTGAATGCCGCTTGCTGCGGTTGAAGGTAGACCCGCAGAGCATCAGCTCGGGGGTCCGACGCGGCGCCGGCGCCGAGATTGATGCAAATCTGCGCGCCAGCCCTGGGGCGCAGATGTTTGCCAATCGACTTGCAAAAAACCTGAAACGCCTGCGCGCGTGGGCGGACACCGCCCACGTGTCATGTTACCGCCTCTACGACGCCGACATGCCGGAGTACGCGCTTGCCATTGATCTATATCACACCCTGCCGGAGGGGCTTACTTGGCTCTACGTGCAAGAGTATGCCGCCCCGGCAACGGTCGACGCACAGGCGGCGAGCCGACGGCGAGGCGAAGCCCTGTCCGTTTTGCCGGAGGTGTGCGGGGTGCCGCCGGAGCGCATTCGCGTGCGCCTGCGCCGCAAGACGCCGCGTGGCGAGCAATACGGCAAGCTCGATGAGCAATCGAAGTTTCATGTAGTGGAGGAGAGCGGGCTGAAGTTCCGCGTCAACTTTGATGATTATCTCGATACGGGCCTGTTTCTTGACCACCGCTTGACGCGCGCGCGCCTCGGCGCCGCCGCTGGAGGCAAGCGCTTCTTGAATCTGTTTGCGTATACAGGATCTGCGACCGTCTACGCAGCCGCCGCGCGCGCTCTCTCGAGCACTTCGGTCGATCTCTCCCGTACCTATATCGATTGGGCTGAACGCAATCTTGCGTTGAATGGACTGGCAGGACCCAAACATGCGCTGGTGCGGGCGGACTGCCGCGAGTGGCTTGCGGCCGCACGCCACAAGCGCGAACGCTTCGATTTGGTGTTTCTTGATCCGCCCACGTTCTCAAATTCGAAGCGCGTGCAAAACGTACTCGATATCGGCCGCGACCACGCCGCACTTGCAGATGCCTGTGCGGTGCTTTTAGCCCCTGGCGGCTTGCTGGTTTTCTCTACGAACGCTCAGCGATTCAAGCTCGATGAGACGCTGCGGGGGCGCTTCACCGTACATGACATCTCGGCGCAGACGCTGCCGCTCGACTTCGAGCGCAATCCAAAGATTCATCGCTGTTTCGAACTGCGCCCGTCCTGATGGTGGACTGTCCGCGGTCACCTGACACGCAGCCTGCAGAACATGGTTGCCGCGATCTACTAGAGCAAGTCCCGCAGGCGGTAATAAAGCATTGCCAGCAACAATGCAGGGCGACGCAGGGCTGTGCCGCCCGGAAAGCCCCGGTGCGGAATTCTTGCAAATACATCGAATCTCTCCGCGGTTCCGGCGATGGCCTCTGCGAGCATTGTCCCGGCGATGCCTGCGAGTGCCACTCCATGACCGGAGAATCCCTGCAGAAAATACACGTTTGGAGCCATGCGGCCGAAGTGAGGGGCGCGATTTATCGTGATGTCCACGAGACCTCCCCAGTCGTACTCGATGCGTGTGTCGGTAAGCTGCGGAAATACACGTAGCATTCGCAGCCGCGTTGCGGCGGCAACTGCAGTCGCCGCGCGCGCCGAATAGCTCACGCGTCCACCGAATAGCAGGCGCATGTCCGCCGACAGCCGGAAATAGTCGAGCACCCAGTTCATATCGCTGACGGCCGCATTGTTGGCGATCAAGGCTCGAGCGCGGTCCGCGCCCAATGGTTCGGTCGCGATAATATAGGTCGCGACTGCCATGATCTTCTTGGCTAGCACTGGCGCAAGGTCTCCAAGGTAGGTGTTCCCGCACAGCGCAAGATGCCGGCAGCGCACTTGCCCATTAGATGTGCGCACTTCGACAATTGGTCCAGGCACGAAGCTAAGCGCGCGGGTGTTTTCGAATATGCTGGCGCCGCTTGCCGCGGCGGCAGTCGCGACCCCGAGAGTGTAATTGAGCGGGTGCAAGTGCCCACTCGCCGAATCGAAGAGTGCGCCCGTGTAGCGGGTTGTGGCAAGGAGCGAGCGCACTTCATCGCGCGGCATATAGCGCACGCTTTCGTATCCGTAGCGGCCGCGCAGCAGCGCAAGTTCCGCATGCAGTTCGCGCTCATGGCGATCTTTCAACGCCACCTGCATGTGTCCGTTGGCCCAATCGCAGGCGATTGAATATTTGACGATGCGTTCTTTGATAATAGCAAGTCCGGCGAGTGCAGCGTCCCACACGACGCGAGCGGCGGCTGGGTCTAATAATCCTTCGATACCGGCCTGTCCCGCCGCGACGCCGAAGATCGCCTGACCGCCGTTCCTGCCGGAGGCGCCCCAGCCGATACGCTGCTGTTCGACGAGCACGACGCGATAGCCCCGCTCCGCCAGCTGCAGGGCAGTCGAGCAACCCGCAATGCCGCCGCCCACGACGCACACGTCGCAGTCGACGGAGCCCGCGAGCGCCGGCCAGGCGGCGGCCGGATGCGCGGTTGCACCATAATAGGAGTTAACGGCGGGCTCAAGGCTCATGGTCGGCGCGACGGCGTTTGGCTGGAGGGCGCTCAAGGCATTAGGGTAAGATAGATACCGCTCGCCATCATCATGCAATCCAGCCGTCCAGTCATCGGAATTACCGCCGATCAGCGCATGATCGGCCCGCATCCGTTTCACGCGGTTGGGGATAAATACGTGCGCGCGGTGATGGAGGCGGCGGACGCGATCCCGCTGTTGATTCCCGCGCTCGGAGAGCGTCTGCGGCTCGACGAGCTGCTTATGCATATCGACGGTATCCTCTTCACGGGCAGCCCGTCAAATGTGGAGCCACGCCGATACAATGGCAGCCCGAGCATTCCCGGCACGCTGCACGATGCCGCGCGTGATGCAACGACATTGGCGCTCATCCCGCGCGCGATCGGCGCAGGCATTCCGGTGTTCGGCATCTGCCGCGGTTTTCAGGAGGTCAATGTTGCGATGGGCGGCACGCTCACGCAGCGACTGCATGAAGTTCCGGGACTATTGGATCATCGTGACGACGCGGAGCAGCCGCTGGCTGTGCAATACGCGCCGGCGCATGATGTGACTCTCGAGCCCGATGGTCTCCTGTCGCGACTGGCAGGTGCAACACGCGTGCGCGTCAACTCGCTGCATTCACAGGGAGTGGAGCGCCTCGCCCCGGATCTGATCGTCGAGGCGCGCGCCCCGGACGGCGTCATCGAGGCGTTCCGCGTCAAAGATGCACCGCGGTTTGCATTGGCGGTGCAATGGCATCCGGAATGGCAGGTGATGAGCGACTCATTTTCGCGCGCGATGTTCGCTGCCTTCGGCGCGGCGAGTCGTGAGCGTGCTCAGCATAAATAAAAAGGTTTGGTCTATGGCGAGTGAAATTCAACAGTTCTTTCGCGACCACGGCATTTCCGAGGTCGAGGCGATCATTCCGGATATGGCGGGCGTTGCGCGCGGCAAGATCATGCCTGCCGCCAAATTCGCGGAAGACGAAGGTATGCGCCTGCCGGAGAGCATCTTTCTGCAGACTGTGACCGGAGACTACCCGCCGAATACCGGGGATGCGATGAGCCCGGCGGAAATAGACATCGTGCTGAAGGCGGATCCAAAAACCGTACGGCGAGTGCCGTGGGCCGCTGAGCCTACCGCGCAGGTGATTCACGACTGCTTTTATTCCGACGGACGCCGTGTGACCATGGCACCGCGGCACGTGTTGCGGAACGTCCTGGAGCTGTACGCGCAGCGCGGCTGGGAACCCGTCGTGGCGCCGGAGCTCGAGTTCTATCTCATCGAGCCGAATATTGACGCCGATTATCCGCTAAAACCGCCGATCGGCCGATCGGGCAGAGCGGAGCCCGGGCGCCAGTCATACAGCATCGCGGCCGTGAATGAGTTCGATCCGCTCTTCGATGACATCTATCAGTTCTGTGAAGACCAGGATATCGAGATTGACACGCTGATCCACGAGGACGGCCCTGCGCAGATGGAGATCAATCTCATCCATGGGCATCCCCTGGACCTTGCAGATCAAGCGTTTCTCTTCAAGCGCACGGCGCGCGAGGCGGCGCTGCGACACAAGATGTATGCGACGTTCATGGCCAAGCCGCACGCGAAGGAGCCGGGCAGCGCCATGCACATTCACCAGAGCATCGTTGATTTGAAGACGCGCAAGAACGTTTTCAGCAATGCCGATGGGACGCCCTCGCAGCTGTTTTTCTCGCACATTGCGGGCCTGCAGAAATATTTGCCAGCGGCCATGGCGCTGCTGTGCGCGAATGTCAATTCATATCGGCGCCTGACCCCCTACCTGTCGGCACCGATCAATGTTCACTGGGGCTACGACAACCGCACCGCCGGCCTGCGCGTGCCGATGTCGAATGCGGAAGCGCGCCGAGTGGAAAATCGCGTGAGCGGCGCAGACGCGAATCCCTACATAGCCATAGCAACGTCGCTCGCTTGCGGCTATCTCGGTATGGTTGAAGGGCTGCAACCGACCGATCCGATTACGGGCAGTGCGCATGACCTGCCTTTCGGGCTGCCGCGATCATTGGACGAGGCGCTGCGCCGTCTGCGCGAGAGCGAAGCCCTCGTCGGTTTGCTGGGCGAGGCTTTTATCGCCGCTTTCTCGATCGTCAAGGAAGCCGAGTACGAGGTTTTCCTGCAAGTGATCAGTTCCTGGGAGCGTGAGCACTTGCTGCTCAACGTATGATAAGCGCTATGCGCATCGTCTCATTGGGAGCAGCACTGCTGTTGGCGCTCGCCGCGTGCGGCGGCGCGCCGACGCCGGGGAATGGCAACGCCGCGGCTGGTAAGCCGGGAGCTGCAGACGCGGGGGACACCAGCAACGAGAAAGTCGTCAATATCTACAACTGGTCGGACTATATAGATCCAGGCGTGCTAAAGGACTTCGAGGCGCAGACGGGCATCAAAGTTAACTACGATGTATTCGACTCTAATGAAGTACTCGAAACCAAGCTCCTGGCGGGAAATACGGGATACGACCTCGTCGTGCCGACAGCGAATTTTCTCGAGCGGCAGGTAAAGGCTGGAGTGTTTCAGAAGCTCGACAAGTCGCGGCTGCCAAACCTGAAGAACGTCGATCCAGATATCCTTAGGCGCATCGCTTTGCACGACCCGGGCAATGAGCACGGCGTCAATTACCTGTGGGGCACGTCGGGGCTGGGATATAACGTTGCGAAAATCCGTGAACGCATGCCGAACGCACCGGTTGATAGTTGGCGCATGCTGTACGATCCGGCAATTGTCTCGAAGTTCAAGGATTGCGGAGTGTCGGTCTTCGATGCGCCCTCGGAAGTCGTCAGTACCGTGCTCATCTATCTCGGCAAGAACGCCAACAGTTTGTCGCCGGATGATCTGGCTGCAGCCGAGAAAGTGCTCCTGTCCATCCGGCCGTACCTGCGTTACGTGGATACCGAACGCTACATCGAGGACCTGGCGAATGGCGAGACTTGCCTTGCGCTCGGCTGGGGCGGGGATGTGCTGCAGGCCCGCGACCGGGCGCGCGATGCGGGCAAGGGCATCGAGATCAAATACAGTCTGCCGCGCGAAGGCGGGATCATCTTTTTTGACATGCTCGCAATTCCTGCCGACGCGCCGCACCCGCAGAATGCCCTTACGCTGATCAACTATCTGCTCCAACCAGAAGTCGCAGCCAGGAACTCGAACCTCGTAAGGTATGCGAACAGCGTTCCTGCATCGCGGCCAATGTTGTCCGATAGCGTGAAGAATGATCCGAACATCTATCCGCCACCCGACGTCATGGCAAAGCTCGTGCCGAATCTCGCTCAGCCCCCCGGCTTCACGCGCCTGCTGACGCGCACGTGGACGCGATTCAAGACGGGCCAGTAGCCGTGCCTGACGCCTACGTGCGCATCGAAGGGGTCACTAAGACCTTCGGCGGCGCGCCGGCCGTGGATAACGTTTCGCTCGATATTGAGCGCGGTGAGATTTTCTGTCTCCTCGGAGGTTCCGGCTCGGGGAAGACCACGCTGCTGCGAATGCTAGCGGGATTTGAGACGCCGACTAGCGGGCGCCTATACATCGATGGGCAAGACATGACGGGCATCGCCCCCTGCGAGCGGCCCGTGAACATGATGTTCCAGTCCTATGCGTTGTTTCCGCACATGAGCGTCGAAAAGAACGTGGCTTTCGGTCTCGAGCAGGAGAAGCTGGCGCGCGCCGAGATCAGCGAGCGCGTGGCGCAGATTCTTGACATCGTGAAGATGGGGGCGTTTCTCGGGCGCAAGCCACATCAGCTCTCCGGAGGCCAGCGGCAGCGGGTTGCGCTGGCGCGAGCGCTCGTAAAACGCCCCAAGCTGTTACTGCTGGATGAGCCGCTCGGCGCGCTCGATCGGAAGTTGCGCGAGCATACGCAGTTCGAGCTTCTTGCCATTCAGAAGCGTCTGGGGGTCACGTTCATCGTCGTGACCCACGACCAAGGGGAAGCCATGACCCTGGCCACGCGCATCGGCGTAATGAATCATGGCCAGATTGTACAGATAGGCACCCCCCTCGATATCTACGAGTATCCGCAGACAAAATTCGTCGCTGATTTCGTGGGCGCCGTCAACCTCTTTGACGGCCGCCTTGTCGAGGATGAAGCCGACCATGTGCGTATCCGCTCGGAGGAGCTCGGCGCCGTGGTCTACGTCGACCACGGCATCAGTTCCGCTCCGGACGTGAGCGTTTCGGTCGCCATCCGCCCCGAGAAAATCGGCATCAACCGAATTCGGCCCGCTGGCAGCGAGAACGTTACGCACGGCCGGGTCAAGGAGATAGCGTACATGGGCGACACGTCAATCTACATTGTCGAGCTCGCTGCAGGAAAGCTCGTCCGTGTAACTCTGCCAAATGTCGTGCGCCGCGCCGAGGATCGGTTTGCCGCCGATGAAAGCGTGTATCTGTCCTGGCACGCCTCAAGTCCGGTGGTCCTCACTCGTTAGGAGCCGCTGTGCAAGCGTTGCGCAAACATGCAGGCAGGCGGCTCGTAATTGCCGTCCCTTATCTGTGGCTGATCGTGCTGTTCCTCATTCCGTTCATTATTGTCTTCAAGATTTCGTTTTCGGAGACGCGCATGGCGATGCCGCCCTATGCGCCGCTCATCGAATGGCGCGACGGCGCGATAGTAGGAATCAAACTGTACTTTTCGAACTACAGTTTTTTGTTTACCGATCGCTTGTATGCAAGCGCGTATCTGTACTCCATCAAGGTGGCGGCGGTTTCGACGCTGTGGTGCCTGCTCATCGGTTATCCGATGGCCTATGCGATCGCGCGCTCGACTGCCGCCTGGAAAAACCTGCTCCTGATGCTCATCATTCTGCCCTTCTGGACCTCGTTCCTGCTGCGCGTCTATGCCTGGATAGGGCTCCTGAAGAGTAATGGTGTGATCAACAATGTGCTCCTCGCCTTAGGGATTATCCATGAGCCGTTAACGCTCATGCAGACGGACTTTGCGGTGTACGTCGGCATCGTCTATTCGTATCTGCCATTCATGATCCTGCCGCTGTACGCCAATCTTGAGAAGCATGACGCGACGCTGCTCGAGGCGGCCGCTGACCTCGGTGCGCGGCCCTGGCGGGCATTTCTGCGGGTTACGCTTCCGCTGTCGATGCCCGGAGTCATGGCGGGGTGCCTTCTCGTGTTCATTCCGGCTGTGGGTGAATACGTGATTCCGTCGCTGCTCGGCCGTACCGACCAGTTGATGATCGGACGCGTCCTGTCCGATGAGTTTTTCGCCAATCGTGACTGGCCGGTCGCAAGCGCAGTCGCGATTCTGATTCTCGTCCTCCTGGTGGTTCCGATCATGCTCTTTCAGCGCGTGCAGAAGAGCGAGCTGGAGGCGCGGCCGTGAACAGGGGCTATTTCTCGCGCGCCGGCCTCATCATCGGGCTCGTATTCTTGTACGTGCCGATCCTCTCGATGGTGGTGTTCTCCTTCAATAATTCGCGCCTGGTGACCGTCTGGGATGCCGCAAACTCACCGACTCTCAAGTGGTATGTGGCGCTGCTGTCGAACGCGCCGATACTGCGCGCCGCGTGGCTCTCGATCCGTGTCGCCGCGAGCGCTGCAACTGGAGCGGTGGTGCTCGGAACGCTGGTCGGCATCGTCTTGGCGCGCTTCGGACCGTTTCGCGGCCGCACGCTGCTATCGGCGATGACGACCGCGCCCCTCGTAATGCCCGAGGTCATCACGGGTTTGTCGCTGCTGTTGCTGTTTGTCGCGCTCGAGCAGCTGATCGGCTGGCCGCGGGGACGCGGCATGCTTACGATCATATTGGCGCACATTACCTTTACGATGTCGTACGTGGCCGTGGTAGTACAGTCGCGACTGGCCGGGTTCGATGAGTCACTGGAGGAGGCGGCGATGGATCTGGGAGCCCGGCCGGTCACGGTATTCTTCCGCATCACATTGCCGCTCATTATTCCGGCGATCGTTTCCGGGTGGTTATTGGCGTTCACGATTTCGTGGGACGATGTCGTCGTCTCGCAGTTCGTCGCGGGCCCCGCCTCAACAACCCTGCCGATGGTGATCTTCTCCAAGGTTCGGCTCGGCGTGAGTCCCGACGTGAACGCGCTCGCGACGCTCATGGTGTCGATCGTTGCGCTCGGCATCGTGGCCAGCAGTGTATGGATGCACGCCCTGACCAAGCGCCGCGAGCGCGAAGCGCAGCTCGCGGTCGCCGCCAATCAATGAGCGTCATGGTGCGCAGCGTACTCGGGATTGATGTCGGCGGTTCTTCGATCAAAGGCGGCCTGGTCGACATCGACGCAGGGTTATTGCAGGGGGAACTTGTGTCGGTTGCGACACCGCGGCCGGCCGCGCCGGAGCCGGTCATGCAGGCGGTTGCGAATCTTGCGGCCACGATGGCTTTGACACAGGCTGCGGGAGTTGCTTTTCCGAGTGTCGTGCAGGGGGGTAGGGCGCGCACTGCCGCGCACATTGATCCGTCATGGATCGATGTCGACGGTGCGGCGCTGGCGACGCGCAAGCTTGGACGGCGTGCGGTATTCCTGAATGATGCTGACGCGGCCGGTCTTGCTGAGATGCGCTGGGGTGCAGGACGCGGGCTCAACGGTGTGGTGATCATGCTGACGTTCGGAACCGGCATAGGCACCGCGCTGTTTGCGGACGGCAAGTTGTTCCCAAACACTGAATTGGGGCATCTGGAGTTGAACGGAATGGATGCGGAAGAGTGGGCGTCGGCGCGCATCCGCACGCAGCTCGGGCTGGGGTGGCCTGCGTGGATCGAACGCGTAAACGCGTACCTCAAGCGCATGCAGGTGCTTTTCTGGCCGGACGTGTTTATTCTGGGCGGAGCGGTGAGCGAGCGCTTCGAGGAATTCGCACCGCATCTGCATGCAGCGGCGCAGATCCGGCCAGCGCATTTCGCAGGGCAGGCCGGAGTCATCGGTGCGGCGCTTGCCGCCGCCTCCTGAGACAGCGGTCGACGCGCGTGCCCATCGCCAGCAAGCTGCCCGATATCGGCACGACGATATTCACTATCATGTCGCGGCGCGCGCGTGAGTTGGGCGCGCTCAATCTCGGGCAGGGATTCCCCGACTACGATATCGATCCGCGAATCACGCAGCTCGTAACGGCGGCGATGGCGGCCGGCCACAACCAGTACGCGCCTATGGAGGGCAGCACGGACCTGCGGACGCAGATCGCGCGCAAGATCCAATATTGTTACGCGGTGCGCGCAGATCCGGAGACGGAAATTACGGTTACGCTCGGCGCCACCGAAGCGCTCTACTCTGTGATTCAGGCGACGGTCGGTCCGGCTGATGAGGTCATCATGTTCGATCCGTCCTATGACTCGTACGACCCTGCCGTCAGGCTCGCGGGCGCGCGCTCGGTGCGGCTGCCGCTGCAATTACCGAAATTTTCCTACGACTGGGATCGAGTACGTGCCGCCATTGGTGCGCGCACCCGGCTCATCATCATCAATAGCCCGCACAATCCTGCCTGCACGGTGACGTCGGCGGCGGATCTGGATGCGCTTGCTGCCGTGATAGGCGGCCGCGATATCCTGGTGCTGTCCGACGAGGTCTACGAGCACGTAGTGTTCGACGGGCGTACGCATTGTTCGGTGCTCGCGCATCCCGAGCTACGCGCGCGCAGTTTCGCGGTATTTTCATTCGGCAAGACGCTGCACGCTACCGGCATGCGCGTTGGCTATTGCATTGCGCCCGCCGAACTTACGCGCGAATTGCGCAAAGTTCATCAATTCAACACCTTTAGCATCGCGCACGCCCTGCAGCACGCGATCGCGGCGTATTTGCTGCAGGCGCCCGAGGCGTGGCAGAACCTGTCCGGCTTTTTTCAGGCCAAACGTGACCGTCTGCGCACTGCGCTCGCGGACAGCGGATTTACGCTTCCGGCCGCCGCGGGAACCTACTTTCAGCTACTCGACTTCTCGGCGCTCGACGATTGCGACGACCAGAGCTTCGCGGAGCGCCTGCTGACCGAGGCGGGTGTCGCGACGATTCCGCTTGCGCCGTTCTATGCCGTGGCGCCGCAGCTGTCGGTGGTGCGGCTGTGTATCGCGAAGCGCGACGAAACACTCGATGCGGGCGCTGCGCGTCTGCGCGCCTTTGCACGGAGGCTGACCTGAAACATGAAGAAGCCGACCCTCGTCAATCATCCGCCCAAGGTGGAGCTGCCGCCGGACAATCACCCGGTCGGGGCGCCTATCTACCAGAACGTCAAATTCGAGTTCGATGATCTCGAGCAGACGACGCGCTTTCTGCGCGGCGAGCGCGCGGGGTTTTTCTACATGCGGACCTCGAATCCGACGTCGCGCCAGCTCGAATTGACGCTCGCTGCGCTGCAGGGGCGCGATGATTGTCTCACGACCGGAACCGGGGTCGGCGCGGTTGGTCACACCTTGCTTGCGCTTACAAAGCAGGGCGATCACGTGCTTTGTTTCATCGAAACTTACAATCCGACGCGCTACATCATTCGCCGCCTGCTCAGCCGTTTTGGCGTAACGCACACGATGCTCTCGATCGAGGACCTCGCCGGGGTCGAGCGCACGCTTGCGCAGAAGCCGACGCGCCTGGTCTTCTTTGAAAGCCCCACCAATCCAGTCACGAAGATCGCCGATATTGTTGCGATTACGCATCTTGCGAAGACACATGGAGCGCTCAGCGTAATGGACAACACCTTCGCCGGCTTTCATCAGCATGGCGAGTACGGCGTCGATGTCTTTGTGCACAGTCTTACCAAATACGCCTCCGGTGCCGGCGACGTGATGGGCGGCGCGGCCATAGCGCGCGCCGACCTGATTCGGGTGCTGCGCACCGATTTCGGTGCATTAGGCGTCACATTGGATCCGCA
>Ga0302324_100001506_pt1 | contig 56439 bp, 47 predicted proteins | sample Palsa_T0_1_FD_201949 | JGI IMG/M metagenome (GOLD analysis project Ga0302324, IMG submission 201949) | Peat permafrost microbial communities from Stordalen Mire near Abisko, Sweden - Palsa_T0_1 | ecosystem: Environmental > Terrestrial > Soil > Palsa > Peat permafrost | place: Sweden: Abisko...
GAGCTTAACAATTCGAGCTTAACAATTCGAGCTTAACAATTCGAGCTTAACAATTCGAGCTTAACAATTCGAGCTTAACAAGGGACGTCTGATTCTTCTGAGCAAGAGTGCTCACTTCAGCTCAGACTGTCGGGTGTATCTGCTGCCGGATGGCCCATCCTGCTATTCCGTTGGGATTTCGATGTTGGACATGGGCAGGTCAAGTCGAGCCCTTCTATTTCTGTCCGTTCCTGACTAAGTCTAGAAAGGCCTGGTGGACGCGGGGGTCGTCGGAGAGTTCGGGGTGGAAGGTGGCGGCCATGGTTTTGCCCTGGCGTACGGCGACCGGGTCGGCGCCCTGGGTGGCGATTACTTCTACACCTTCTCCGACGTTTTCGATTTTGGGGGCGCGGATGAAGACCATCTCGATGGGGGACGTGCCGGACTTTTCTGAGATAAATCTGCCTTGGCGGATGGAGCTGTCGATCTGGCGGCCGTAGGCATTGCGGCGGATACGGATGTTGAGTGCGCCGAGGCCGGACTGTTGGGGATTCTCGACTTCTGCGGCTAACAGGATTGCTCCGGCGCAGGTGCCGAAGGTGGGTTTGGCGTGAACAAATTCTTTCAGCTTGGCGAAACCGTTTTCACCGAGCAGTTTGAGGAACGTGCCGGATTCGCCGCCGGGGATGACCAGGCCGTCGATGGCGTCGAGTTGCTCGGGCTTTTTTATCAGGACGACTTCGGCGCCGAGTTCTTCGAGGCGGCGGCGGTGGGCGTCGAAATCGCCTTGCAGGGCTAGGACTCCGATCTTCATCCTGACTGGGAGCATGCTGATTTGATTTTACCGGAGTGGTCTTCGCGACGTAGGTGGTCTTCGCGACGTAGGTGGTTTTCGAGTCTTCGGGAGTAGTGGAGTTTGGCTTTCGCGCGAGGCCGGAGAAACGGGAGGTCCCTCTCTCCGCCTGAAGAGCGGCTCCGCTCGGGATGACGCCGACGATAAGACGGGTGCTGCATTGGAAACTGCACCACTACAACTTTCGGGCTTGACAGGGAATCCTCGTTTACCTATATTACCTATCGGTTATGGAACCTTCCGGTTATGGTGTTTCTTCGGCTGGCCTGGATGCTACCTTTGCGGCGCTGGCGGATCCTACGCGGCGGGCGATCCTAGCGCGGTTGGCCAAAGGTGCGGCATCGGTGCAGGAACTGGCTGGGCCGTTCGCGATGAGTCAGCCTGCGATTTCGAAACACCTTAAGGTATTGGAGCGGGCGGGGCTGATTTCGCGCGGGCGGGAGCAACAACGGCGTCCGCGGCGGCTGGAGGCGCGTCCGCTGCGGGAGGCTACGCAATGGATGGAGAAATATCGGCGGTTCTGGGAGGGTAACTTTCGGCGGCTGGATGCTCTGCTGGAGGAGATGCAAGGGGGTGAGATAAGGAGGCGAGCCAAACGCGCGAGTATTGCGTCGCAAAGGACGCGACGCATCGCGCGGCTCGCCCAGATTCCTCACGCCGCGAAGAACGCTCGTTCGGAATGACAAGTCAAAAGGGGAGCCACACGCGATAAAAGGAGATGCCGATGAAAAACAGCGCGACATTCAAGATTACGGCGCATGGTGACCGCGAGATTGTGGTTACGCGGGTTTTCGATGCGCCACGACGGTTGGTGTTTGACGCCTACACCAAGCCGGAAATGGTGAAGCGATGGTTGCTGGGGCCGGATGGGTGGTCGATGCCGGTGTGTGAGATTGACTTGCGGGCGGGCGGAAAGTATCGCTATGTGTGGAGACAGGACAGCAGCGGAAAAGAAATGGGGATGGGCGGGGTGTATCGCGAGGTGATGGCGCCAGAGCGGTTTGTGGCCACAGAGATATTTGATGAGGCGTGGTATCCGGGTGAGGCCGTGGACACGATTGTTTTCGTCGAGCGGGCGGGCAAGACCACGATGACGCAGACCATTCTTTATGACTCGCGGGAAACGCGGGATGCGGTGATGAAGTCGCCGATGCAGAAGGGGATGGCGATGAGTTATGACCGGCTGGAGGGGGTCTTGCCGCTGATGAGTGCGGTAGTCAGCGCATAAGGGAGTGCGGTCGGGGTTTGTGGAATCCCACCCTTGCGCAAAGAACGCGCAAGGATGGGGCACCCGGTACCCGACAACGACGGTTACGCTGCGCTTCTCATGGAAGTCAAGAACCCCATCCTGTCGCAAAGAACGCGACAAGGATGGGGCACCCACGGGTTTCTTAGATTGCGGGCTTCTTTAAGGCGGCGCCCAGGACTTTGCCAGGGCCGGATTCCTGCACCAGGGCGACGATTCGGAGGTTTTTTGGATCCGTGCCGGGAGCGAGTTTGAGCTGAACGTCCTGGGCGAAATTCTTGCCCCTGGACATTTTGCCTATCTTGGTGAGTTGTTGCACCACGGCAACGTGGATCAGGTGGTGTCCGCCGTTCTCTCCGCGTAAGACCTGCGATTCCACATGATCGAGGGCGAGGGCTGCGAAGACGTCGGCTCCGTGTTTTTCAAGATTGGCGTCGGCATCGGCTTCGATGTGGGCTCGGAGTACGGTTGGGTTTGCGGGGTCAACGGTCACATTGCTGATGCGTACGGGCACCTTGGGAGTGCCGGCAGCTTTCTTGAGGACATCCTCCATCTGCTGCGGATTGTTGTCCTGCATTTCGTGGGCTCCGTCAACAATCAGTTGGGGAGTGTAGGCGGACTTCACGCCAAGAGCGGTTTCGTAGGAACTCTGACGGTCGGTTAAGGCGGCGGAAGAGTTGGGATCTTTCCAACCATCGTGATCCCAGTAGGTGACGTGCTCGCTGAGGACAATCAACTGGGCGCCGGCGATGGGTTGAAAAGTGTCGAGCCGTTGCAGAATGATGTCGGCGGGAGGACAGCTGGAACAGCCTTCGGAGGTAAAGAGTTCGACGAGGACCGGATTGCTGTTGGTGGCCGACGCGTCAGGAGCAGGCGGTTTGTTTTCGGCTTGCAGGCCACGGCCTGCGGGTACGGCAGAAAGGAATAGGAAGCCGAAGATCAGAAACGCAAACACGGAAGACGGCGCCGAGCAGCATCGCGGCATGGAGATGATTTTAGCATCTAACCATGTCGAGTTCATCGTTGGATTGTTCATCGTTGGATTTCTATCAAGAGGACCCAGGCGCCGAATATGCCGGCGGCGAACGACAGCAGGACGCCAGGGACTATCCAATACACACCGGATGATCGGCCGGCGATCAGCAAGGCGCCGGAGATTACAAAGGGCAGAGGCGGAAGCTGATTCACCAGAAGCCGGGATAGGAATCCTACATACTCTCGATCGAACTTTCGCGAGCGGATCAATGCCCGGGTATGGAGAACCCACACCAGAAGGCCGCTCATACCGATCTCGAGGCCATAAGCGGCGGAGGATTGGTGTGGAATCAAGGCGAAGGTCATTACCACGAGCACGGAGACGAGCGCGAGGAGCGACTCCGCCGCTCGCGATGGCAAGTGTGAAAACTGCAGAATGCGGGCCAGGTTAATCGAGACCGCGACGAACAGAAGTCCGGTGAGCGCGGCGGCTGCGCCCAGTTCGCCGACGAAAAAGTTGCTCCAGCCTTGCATGACATCGGTGGGCATGGAATTCTCGGTGGCGATTGTACTATGTAAACAATCCCCGCCCAGGCTGAGCCCAGGTTGTGCCGAGCTGGTTGAGTTGGGTCAACGAGCTCCCGTATATTTCTTGCCGTATGTCTCTAGGGAAACAATTGCTTCTTGCTGATGTCGGCTACTCCGAGTGGGCCAATCAGCGGCTGCTCGATGCATGCTCCGGGCTCACCGCCGAAGAGATTGAGCGCGACTTGCGCATTTCGCATGCCAGCATTCTCGCTACGCTCCGACATATTCACGATGGAGAAAGAGTTTGGCTTGACTGTCTGCGCATGAGTCCTGAGATGGGACCCTGGGTGCTTCCGCAGGGGACGCCGCCTTCACCGTCGCTGGACGACCTAAGGCGGAGTTGGCCGGCGCTCTCGGATGGCTATCGCAGATGGCTCGAAGGGGAATCCGAGGGCAGCGTGGAGATGGAACTCCGCGTTCTGTTGCCGGGCGGGGTTGAGCCGAGTCTTCCCCGCTGGAAACTTCTGCGGCATGTACTCGAACATTCGACGCTGCATCGCGGGCAGATTATCGGGATGATTCGGATGCTTGGCCACACGCCGCCGGGGATTCATCGGATGGACTACTATCTTGCGGGGCGCGGCGACGGGTGAGTCGGCGCGAAAACCGACTCCTTGGAATCGAGAAACCAAAATCAAGATCAAAGGCGGCGGACAGGAGTGTCCGCCCTACATTTTTCACCAGCCGCGGGTTTGGAGCATGTGAGCTTCGTCCAGGCCGGAGACGGCTAGGCCTTTCATGGCGCCTACAAGGTCTTCGCTGACTTCTAGTAATACTTTGGGATCGTTGAAGTGCGTTGCGGCTTTTACGATTGCCTTCGCGCGCTTTTCGGCTTCTACGGGGTCGGCGAAGGTGGTGCTGTCTTTCATGAAGATGCCGCTGCCTACGAAGACGGCTTCGGCGCCAAGTTGCATGACCAAGGACGCATCGGCGGGGGTGGCGATGCCTCCGGCGCTGAAGTTTGGTACGGGGAGCTTCCCTGCTTTGGCTACCATCTTGATCAGTTCGTACGGGGCGCCGTGCTCTTTGGCTTTGGCGTAGAGTTCTTCTTCGCCGAGCACCGTAAGGATTTTCATTTCCTGAACGATTTGGCGGATGTGTTTGACGGCGTGGACTACGTCGCCGGTGCCGGCTTCGCCTTTGGTGCGGATCATGCAGGCGCCTTCGGCGATGCGGCGCAGGGCTTCGCCGAGGTTGCGGGCGCCGCAGACGAAGGGGACTGTGAAGGCTTGCTTGTCGACGTGGTGGGCTTCGTCGGCGGGGGTGAGGACTTCGGATTCGTCGATGTAATCCACACCCAACTCTTGCAGGATTTGGGCTTCCGCAAAATGTCCGATGCGGCACTTGGCCATGACCGGGATGGAGACGGCGGCCATGATCTCGCGGATGATCTTGGGGCTGGCCATGCGGGCTACGCCGCCTTCGGCGCGGATTTGCGCGGGGACGCGTTCGAGGGCCATGACGGCTACGGCTCCGGCGCGTTCGGCGATGGTGGCCTGGGCGGGGGTGGTGACGTCCATGATGACGCCGCCTTTTAGCATTTCGGCTAGGCCGGTTTTCAGGCGGAGTGCGTTCGAATTCGAACCGTTGTTCTGGGACATGAGTGGGCTCCGGGAAGCTGCTGTCAGGTATCGGCTGTCAGCTCTCAGCTAAACCCTTCGTGATGGTGCTCCGGTGGGGTTTTCGCCGTCCCTTCATTCTAACGCGAACGAGCGTACTGCAGATACTTCGAAACTCAGGTTGTAGGCCGCCGCGCCAAACCTTGTAGCGGATCTTATTTCGGGTCGACCGTTGGGGTTTTCTCGGTTTCGACGGATTTCAACAATTCTTCGTCCGCCTCTTTGTCGCGTTGTTCGCCGTTAAGGCCGGTGAATCGCTGGCTGGCGTCGTGGATTTTCTGTTCGGCGCCGTGGAGCTGGCTCGACACTGAGACGAACGTAATTGTGACGATGACGACGGCGATAGCACAAAGAATCAGCGCCCCGAACCAGGCCGGGCGGCTCATGAACAGCACCGCGATCGAGGCGATGACGATACCGATTTCGCATGCCAATTGCGCCCACTCGTAGTGCTCCGCTGCCATGGCATGGACGCGAATGGCGGGCTCGTAGGACTCCGACCATTCGAGCGCGGCGTCTTTTTCCGTATCGAGCTCACGGATGACTTTGGCGAAGCCGGTGAGGTCTTCGTGGGTGGGAATCTCGGCATTGAGGTTCTTGGCGTTCTCCAGACGGTTCACCCGTGCGGCGCGAGCCACGTCGGCGGAGGAGATTTGACCTACCAGTTTTCTCGACTCCTCGTCCCACTGCGTGAAGCGCTCCACGTCAGGGTTCAGCGCGTGCAACTGCCGCAACTGGGCTAAAAGCACGCGGTATTTGGTCGAGATGGCCTGGTACTTCATGGAGGCGTTGGTCTGTTCGACCATGGTGGCGATGAGTTCGGTGCGCTGGCCCCCGACCAGCGCCGCGCACAGCGCCAGCAGTACGCCCAGGCATGCCATGGTGATGCCGAGATACTTGCCCAGGCTGCCGGCGTGGCCGGCATGCTCGATGTGCTCCGCTAATTCGTCAACTTCCGCCATATCACCATTTCTCTCTGTTCGATTTCTCTCTGTGCCAAGTCAAGTTACCCCGAGAAATTTTGGTTTCCGTTTTTACTACTTCCCAGCAAATTTGCCGAACATCTTTTCGGGGTCGATAGCGATGAAGATTCCTTTACTGCGGGCCAGCACTTCGCCTTTCTCGTTCATGATTTCTGCAGTGTTGATGTGTTTGTTGCCGCGGATTTCGACTTCCCTGCCCTCGACTCGGAGCGGTTTGTGCAGCGGGACAGGCTTGAGGTATTCGACGGTCATTTCCCGGGTAAGGGCGATGACGTGGCGGAGTTTGTTGACCTTGCCCATGGCGTCGTCGAGGATGGTCGCGATGATGCCGCCGTGGCAATGTCCCGGCGGTCCGGTGTAGCGCTTGCCGAGGCGGAATTTGCACACGAAGGTTTGGCGGGCTTCGTCGAGGGTGAATTTCAGGCGCATGCCGTCGGGATTGTTCATGCCGCAGGCGAAGCAGTAGTTTTTTTGCATCTGGACGTAGCGGGTGTCGTGGCCGTGGGTTTGCTGCTTCTTGGGCATGGGAGATTTTAACGCGGGTGTGATGGTTTTCGGGTACTCGATAGTCGGCATCGAGAGTAGAAGGCCAAAACCCAGGGGATCGGCTAAGTGGAATTCCACCTTTGCCGCAAAGAGCGCGGCAACGATGGGTCACCCAGCGTCCCGATTTATCGCGCGCTTTTCTTATCTACATTTTGTTACCCATATTGTTCAATATCGTTTTTCCTCTGGAAGTCACTTGCTAATTTGGCGCGGGGCTGTGGTACACTCGCCGCCGACCGTTGCTTGCGCCGTGAAGCGTGGCAATTGCCGTGGGGAAATCCGTTTGTTTCGTCCTTTGCGTTTCAGGAGGGCTGGGGAATGGGCCTCGCGTTAATGGTTTTGATCTGGCTGATCACCCTGATCAGCACGTATTTCTTCGTAGCCAAGACCTGGTGGCTGCCGGTCGGGGCGGCCGCGTCCACGACTTTTATCGACGGGCAATTCAAACTTACCTTCATCATTATGGGGGCGGTTTTCCTGGCGGCGCAGCTGGGGCTGGGCTACATTGTCTGGAAATATAAAGAGACTCCCTCGTCTCCACCGGTTCACTACTCGCACGGACACAACACGCTGGAGATTGTATGGACGGTGCTCACCACGATTCTGTTCGTCGGGCTGAATCTGATGGGCAGCAGCGTGTGGGCGAGCCAACGGTTTGATGCGGCCGGCCCTGGCGCGGTGCAGGTGGAAGTTACGGGGATGCAGTTTGCCTGGTATTTCCGCTATCCGGGGCCGGATGGAGTCTATGGCAAGACGAGTCCTAATTTAATGGATCCGTCGGCTGGCGGCGAAGCTGCGGTGGGACTCAGCCAGACCGATCCTGCGGCGAAGGACGATGTGGTGACCGGGACGATGTACTTGCCGGTGAACCGCGAAGTCGATGTGAGCCTGCGGGCGGTGGATGTAATCCACAGCTTCTTTGTGCCGCAGTTGCGATTCAAGCAGGATACGGTTCCGGGATTGAACATTCATATGCATTTCAAGCCCACGGCGATTGGCGAGTATGAGATTGTCTGCGCCGAGCTTTGTGGTTTGGGACATTACAAGATGCACGGTATGGTCCACGTCGTCAGCCAGGAGGATTTCGATAAATGGCTGGCAGCTCGGGAGGCGGAGAAACAATAACATGGTCGCCATGGAGAACCCGCACGCGCACGCTCCTCAGGGTTTTATTCGGAAATATATTTTCAGCCTGGATCACAAAGTCATCGGCATACAGTATTTTTTTCTGGCACTGACGGCAGTGTTTGTCGGGATGTTTTTGTCGTTGCTGATGCGCATTCACCTGGTCTGGCCGAACGCGGTGTTGCCGCTGGTGGGTGAGATTAAACCTGAGACCTATCTCAGCCTGCTCACTATGCATGGCACGATCATGGTGTTTTTCGTGCTGACGACGGCGCCGCAGGGGGGATTTGGAAACTACTTTCTGCCCATTCAGATTGGCGCGCCGGATATGGCGTTCCCGGTGCTGAACATGCTTTCGTTTTGGACGACGTTTGTGGGATTCGTAGTGATTATTGCGGCGTTCTTCGTGACGGGGGGCGCGCCGCTGCACGGGTGGACGGGATATGCTCCGCTCAGTGCGCTGCCTTCGGCGGGGCCGGGTGAACAGCTGGGGGCTGATCTTTGGATCACGAGCATTGCGATTTTCTGCGTGGCGTCGCTAATGGGTGCTCTGAATTTTATTACCACCACGCTCGACCTGCGGGCCAAGGGCATGACCATGATGCGCATGCCGCTGACCGTTTGGTCGTGGTTCATTACGGCGATTCTTGGATTGCTGGCGTTTGGCGTGCTGCTCTCGGCGGGGATTTTGCTGTTGATGGATCGGAATCTTGGTACCAGCTTTTATGTGCCGCTGGTGGTAGTGAACGGCGTGGTAATGGGGCACAAGGGTGGGTCGCCGCTGCTGTGGCAGCATCTGTTCTGGTTCTTCGGGCATCCGGAGGTTTACATTGCGATTCTGCCCGGGATGGGCGTGGCGTCGCAGGTGCTGTCGACGTTTTCGCGTAAGCCGATTTTCGGCTACAAGGCGATGGTTTACGCCATGCTGTCGATCGGATTTTTTGGGTTCATGGTGTGGGGCCATCATATGTTCATGAGCGGGATGAGCCCTTACTCGGCGTTTGCGTTTTCGATTTTGACGATGTGTATTGGCGTGCCTTCGGCCATCAAGACTTTTAATTGGCTGGGAACGATGTGGAAGGGGCACATTCGCTTCCAGACGCCGATGCTGTATGCGATTGGATTTGTGTCGCTGTTTGTTTCGGGCGGGCTGAGCGGGCCGTTTCTGGCGCAACCGGTGCTCGACATTCAGTTGCACGATACTTACTTTGTGGTCGGACACTTTCACTTGATTATGGGTGTCGCGGCGATCTTTGGGATGTTTGCCGCGACTTATTATTGGTTTCCGAAAATGTTTGGCCGGATGATGAATGAGACGTGGGGGAAGGTGCACTTCTTTCTTACGCTCGCCGGGACCTACGCCATCTTCATGCCCATGCACTACTTGGGGCTGGCTGGAGGGACGCGGCGATATTCGCAATATACGGAAGTGGCGTACCTGCAGAAGCTGCAGCCGTTGCACGTGTTCATGACCTATGCGGCGATCATTACGATTGCGGCGCAGTTTATTTTTGTGATCAATCTGTTCTGGAGCATGTTCAAGGGGCCGAAGGCGAGCGACAATCCGTGGGAAGCGACGACGCTGGAGTGGACGACGGCGACTCCGCCGCCGCACGACAATTTTGGCGGCGTGACGCCGGTGGTGAATCATGGGCCGTATGAGTATGGCGTACCGGGTGCGGCGAAGGATTATGTGATGCAGACGGATCCGGTGAGCGTGGCGACGCATTGAGTGTGGAGCTGCAATCGGGATTTGGGCGTGGGTAGGGATCCTTCGGCTGCGTTGTCGGCCGCTTCGCGGACGACAACTTCGCTCAGGATGACATTGGATTTGAATTATGGCGACTTATACTCCGAGTTCTCCGATTGACCAGATGGGCGGCGGGCACGAGCCGCCGGTGCCGCCTGCGGGCGGCGGTGATGACGGACGGGGAAGCGATGGGCCGGATTATGGGGCGCGGCTGCGGCGAGCGCGGCTGGGACTGATTTGCGGGATATTTACCGTCTGCATGGTGTTTATCTCGCTGACCAGCGCTTATGTGGTGCGCCAGGGGTTGCCGACTTTTGACGGGGCCTCGAATAGTTATGTGCGCGATTGGGGGCGGGTGGATTTGCCCTGGCTGCTGCTGGCGATCAATACGGCGGTGTTGCTGGTCAGCAGCGTGACGATTGAGTTGGCACGGCGCAATGCGGCGCGGCAGGCGGCGCTAGCTCCGGTCAAGTCGATTCCGGGCGTTTCGCTGGGGCGGGAAGATTCGTTTCCCTGGCTGGGTATTACGGTTGTGCTGGGGATCGCATTTCTCGTGGGGCAGTGGCTGGCCTGGCGAGAATTGCACGCTCGCGGATTTTTTGTGAATACGAATCCGAACAGCTCATTTGTGTTTCTGCTGACAATCGCCCACGCACTGCACTTGGCGGGCGGGATGATTGCTTTGCTTTGGGCGGGGAGTTCTTCCCTGCTGCACAAGCCGGTCGAGGCGAGGCGGATTGCGGTCGATATCACCGCGTGGTATTGGCATTTTATGGCGGTGCTGTGGATTTATGTGTTTGGGCTGTTGGGGTTTGCGCGATGAGTGAATCGCACTCGGCAAATAAGGAAGCGAGCCAAGCGCGCGATTGTTGCGTCGCAAAGAACGCGACGCTTCGCGCGGCTCGCCCAGGTCCCTCGTCGGGCAAAGTGCGCCCGCCTCGGGATGACAGCCGGAATGGAAAGGGGAAACCGAGGAATGGCTGACGCTACGCTTCAGCATGACGCCGGGGGACATGCAGTGTCGGGAGCTTACGAGGCTCCGCTGTTTGGAGCTTATTCGAAGAAGGTGGGGATGTGGCTGTTTCTGGCTTCGGACTCGCTGACCTTTGGAGCACTGATTTTTGCCTTTTGCTATATCCGGATTTATACCGCGTGGCCGACGCCGTTTCACGTGCAGAGCATCATCAATTCGACCATCATGACGGCTTGCCTGCTGTCGAGTTCGCTGACCATGGTGATGGCGGTGTTTGCGGCGCAACGCCGCGACCATGCATGGACGCGCAACTGGCTGCTCGCGACCATGGCGTTTGGGACGGCGTTCATCGTACTGCATGGCATGGAGTGGAGCAAGCTGATTGGCGAAGGGCTGACGCTGCCGATCTTTCCAAAGCCGGCGGGTACACCGGATGCCGAGATGGCGGATATTTCGAAGAACATTCCGCAGTTTGCGGCGACGTTTTTTGGGCTGACTGCGATGCACATGCTGCATGTGACCATTGGCGTGATTTATCTGGGAGTGATTGCGTTTCGGAAGTGGTTCCTGCCAGTGATCGGGGTGCTGTGGGCTGTGGGATATTTTCTGATTCCTTCGGATAACGTTTTTCACTACGGGATTCATGTGCTGCTGATCGCGCTGATTGTTGCGTCGATCATCTTGTTTTTGAAGCCGAAAGATTATGATGCGCAGGATGTGGAAGTTTCGGGGCTGTACTGGCACTTTGTCGATCTGGTGTGGATGTTTATTTTTCCGCTGGTGTATTTGCTGTCGACCAAGATCACGTAATGGTTGAAGTACCTCCGGGGCTGAAGCCCTCGTCGAAGAAATTGCTTGATCGCAACGCTGGAAGCGCTGCGCCACCCAAAAGCGAGGATTGACACAATGCACGATACCGCGTCGGACGAGTTCAGTGGGCACGACAGCAAGGCGCAATATTTCTGGGTGTGGGGAGCGCTGCTGGTGTTGACCGCGATTGAGGTGGTGCTGGGATACAAGCAGGTCTTCGAGCCGGTGCATATGCTGGAGATACTGCTGGTGTTGTCGATCATCAAGTCGGCCCTGATCATTGGATACTTTATGCATTTGAAGTTTGAGAAGGCGATTATGCGCTGGATGCTGGTGCTTTCCGTGGTGGCGTGCTTCGTGATTATGTATTTCTTTTTCTTCCCGGATGCGGGACGGATTTTGCGGCTGGGAGTGAAGTAGGGTGAAGCTATCTGCGAAATTTCGACTGGCTTTTCTGTTGTTGCTGATCGCGCTTTGGGCGGCGCCGGCATTTGCGCAGGGCTGCGCCATGTGCGCTGCCAATGCGAAGGCTACGCCGAAGGAGGGTCAGCGGGCGCTGAATCGGGCCATTTTGGTGATGCTGGCGCCTCCGGTGGCGATTATGGTCTTTGGATTTGGGTTTGCTATGCGGTACGGGAAGCGCCGGGATCGGGAGAACGATGAGAGTCGGGACTGAATGCGCGCTCGCGAAAGCTAAGAGGTATTGAACCGCCCTCGACTACCAGCGGCGATCCACGCGAGATCCCTCGCTTCGCCTGATGGATGGCTCCGCTCGGGATGACACCCGCCAGTCATTTTTCTGAGAATCAAGATTGAGCTACTGCCTGAACGGGTCCGTTCCCTTGCCTGCTTTATAATAGAGGATTCGGTAGGGCTCACGGAAGGCTCTGAGCGGCTGCGCTCGGGGATGGCGTGCGGCCCTTGTTGAGCCTTGACCCGATGTCTTCTGACCCTACGGCTACTGCTTCAAATCCCTCCGAGAGCATTGTTGTGCGCGGGGCGCGCATTCACAACCTGAAGAATATTGATTTTGATATCCCGCACAATCAGTTGACGGTGGTGACGGGAGTGTCCGGCTCGGGCAAGTCGTCGCTGGCATTTGACACGATTTATGCGGAGGGGCAGCGGCGGTACGTGGAGTCGCTGTCGGCGTATGCGAGGCAATTTCTGGAGCGGATTGAGAAGCCGGACGCGGATTCCATTGATGGGATTGCGCCGGCGGTTGCGATCAAGCAGAAGAATACGACGCGAAATCCGCGGTCGACGGTGGCGACGGCGACTGAGATTTATGACTACTTGCGGCTTTTGTTTGCTCGGGTGGGGCGGACATACTGTGTGAAGTGCGGGCGCGAGGTGAAGAAGGATACGGTGGATGAAGTGGCGGACGCGATTCTGGCGCTGGAGGCGGGGACACGGTTGCAGGTTTTGTTTCCGCTGGTAAAGTCGGGGCAGGAAGTTCAACAGGCAGCGGTTAAAGCGGAGCGTTCTTCAAAAGCTAAAAAATCCCCACTTCTCGCAAAAAACACGAGAAATGGGGCACCCGCGGTCCAATTGTCCGATGCTTTAAAAACCCGCTTGTTTGATTTGCGGAAGGCGGGATTCAACCGGCTTTATCAGGCGGGTGAGGTCTACGAGTTTTCTACGCCGGAGTCGCTACTCGACATCAACTTTGAGCTTCCCGTGTTTGTGTTAGTGGATCGGTTGGTCGTGGCGGCGGAGTCGCGCACGCGCGTTGTGGATGCGATTGAGACTGCTTATCGGGAGGCGGGCGAGGTTATTTTTGAGAGTCCCGAGACGGAGATTGCGGGGACTGGTGAGGGGGGGACCGCAAGAGCAAAATCAACTTCAACGGCAACTTCAACTTCAACGGCAACTTCAACTTCAACGGCAACTTCAACTTCAACGGCAACTGCGACGGACAGGAGTGTCCGTCCCACATTTTCTGGTTCCACAATACGGTTTGCACAGCGGTTTGAGTGCAAGGAATGCAATCTGCGGTATGAGGAACCGGAGCCTCGACTCTTCTCTTTCAACAATCCTTACGGGGCTTGCCCGCGGTGCCAGGGGTTTGGGAATACGATTGATTTTGATCTGGATTTAGTGATTCCGGACAAGCTGAAGACGCTGAGCGAGTGTCCGATTGAGCCCTGGACCAAGCCCAAGTATCGTCCGTTGTTCACCGACCTTAAGAAATTCGCCAAGGCGGAGGGGATTCCGCTGGATGTGCCTTGGGCGGATCTCGAGGACGAGCATAAGAATCGCATTCTCAAGGGTGAGGGAAAGTTTCTGGGGGTGCGGGGATTTTTTGCCTACCTGGAGCGCAAGAAATACAAGCTGCACGTGCGCGTGTTTCTGAGCCGGTATCGCGGGTATTCGCTCTGTCCGGACTGCAATGGGTCGCGGCTGCGGTTGGAAGCTCGGCAGGTTCGGGTCAGCGGCAAGAATATATGCGAGGTTTGTGCGCTTACCGTGGAAGAGGCGCTGCGATTTTTTGAGAGCGTTGAACTGAGCGCCGAGGAAAGCGAGATTGCGGATAAGCTGTTGACGGAGATTCGCGAACGGCTGCGGTTTTTGAACGATGTCGGGCTGGAATACCTGACGCTTGACCGGTTGTCTTCAACTCTGTCGGGCGGCGAAGCGCAGAGGATTCAGCTGGCGACTTCGCTCGGCTCGCGGCTGGTGGGTACGCTGTATGTGCTGGATGAGCCGTCGATTGGGCTGCATCCGCGGGATACGCACCGGCTGATCAAGATTCTGCATGACCTGCGCGATTTGGGAAACACGATTCTGGTGGTGGAGCACGATCCCGACATCATGCGCGCGGCTGACCGGATTCTCGATCTGGGGCCCGGAGCGGGAGAGAACGGCGGGAAGCTGGTTGCCGAAGGGACTTACGACGAGATCGTGCGTAATCCGGTCTCGCTGACCGGGCGCTATCTTTCGGAGGATTTGCGCATTCAATCGCCGACGCTGCGGCGGAAGCCCGGGGCGCAGCAGATCAGGATTCGCGGCGTGCGGGCTAATAATCTCAAGGGCGTGGACATTAATATCCCGCTCGGCATGATCGTGGCGATCACGGGAGTTTCGGGTTCGGGCAAATCGACGCTGCTGCATCAGGTGCTCTATCGAGCGCTGGCGCAGGCCAAGCAGCAAGCGGGAAACGGAGCGACCGGGCCGGCCGCGAGTTGGGAAAGTCTGGAAGGCGATCAGTTTATTGAAGAAGTGGTGCTGGTCGATCAGTCGCCGATTGGGCGGACGCCCCGGTCGAATCCGGTGACGTATATCAAGGCGTTCGATGCGATTCGCGATCTGTTCGCTTCCCTGCCGGAGGCGAAGAAGCGTGGATTTGGCGCGGGACATTTTTCGTTCAACATCCCTGGAGGACGCTGCGAGACTTGCCAGGGCGACGGCACGGTCACGGTGGAGATGCAGTTTCTGGCCGATGTAGAGCTGATTTGCGAGGAGTGCAAGGGCACGCGCTACAAGCCCACCGTGCTCGAGGTGCGGTATCGCGGGAAGAATATTCACGAAGTGCTGAACCTGACGGTGAAGGAAGCGCTGAAGTTTTTCGCCGAAGTCCCGAAGATTACGGAGAAGTTGCGGCCGCTGGAAGAAGTCGGGCTGGGCTATTTGCGGCTGGGACAGTCGGCAACGACGCTTTCGGGTGGCGAGGCGCAGCGCATGAAGCTGGCGGCACATCTGCAGCCGGCGGCGCGGGAGATCAGCCGGGGGGCATCGCGCGTGACTGCGGGTAGCGAAGGGCGGCTCAGGCGGCGCCTGCTGTACATTTTTGATGAGCCCACGACGGGGCTGCATTTTGACGACGTCAGCAAACTTCTGGCGGCGTTTCGGCGTCTGATTGAAGCAGGGGGATCGATTGTGGTGATCGAACATAATCTGGAAGTCATCAAGACGGCGGACTGGGTGATCGATCTGGGGCCGGAGGGCGGAAGTCGCGGCGGGAAGATTGTGGGAGCGGGGCCGCCGGAAGAGATCGCGAAGCTGGCGGGGTCTTACACGGGAAAGTATCTGGCGCGTATTCTGAACGGCAATGGCAACTCGCGGTCGCATGGCGCGTAGATTCGTGGTCGCGGGCAGGCTGGCGGTTGGCTTGCTGCTGGCGGGCTTGCCGGCGCTGGCGGACGGTAAGACCGATCAAAGCAATCAAACTAGTCAAACTAATCAAACAGCGAACGACGGAGCTGTGGCTTCGCGATCTTCTCAAGCTTCTTCCTCTTCCTCTTCCGCTTCCGCTTTGCCTGCGACGCAATCGAATTCGCAGTCGAATTCTTCCTCGCAGACGGACGGCTATTCTTCCAGCGCCCATCACAAGCCGGGATCAGCTTCCAATGTCCATCACGAGACAATTGCCGAAGAAGTCGCAGCTCCCCCGGAGCTCACGAAGGCGGAGGGTCTGATTGACAAGCGGGACTATGCCGGTGCCGAGCCGTTGCTGCGCAAGCTGGTGAGCGACGATACTTTCAAGAATGATTCGGCAATTTATGTGGCGTGGTTTGAGCTTGGCTTTGTGGAGAACGGTCTGGACAAGACGGATGAGTCGATCGTCGCGTATCGAAAGTCGGTGGCCGCGAAGGGAGATGTTTTCGAGTCGAACTTGAATCTGGGACTGCAGCTGGCCAAGGGCGGCCAACCGGATGCTGAACAATATTTGCGAGCTGCGACGCAGCTCACGCCGACGAGCCATGTCGCGGAGGGGCGGGAGCGGGCATGGCTTTCTCTGGCGCACGTGATTGAATCGAGCAAGCCGGATGAGGCCATTGCGGCTTACCGGCAGGCTGTGGCGTTACAGCCCAAAGATGCGGAGCCGCACTTGGCGGCTGGGCTGCTGCTGGAAAAACAAGGGAAGTCTTCCGACGCCGAGAACGAATTCAAGCAGGCGCAGGCGCTGGACCCGGCGTCGTCCGACGCGGTGACGGGGCTGGCGAACATTTACATGCGCGGGCATCGGTTGCCTGAGGCTGAGGCGGAATTGCGGCGGCTGGTGGCGGCGCATCCCGATCAGGCCGAGGCGCACATTCAGTTGGGGCGAGTGCTGGCGGCTGAGGGCAAGACTGACGATGCGATTGCCGAACTGCAAGCTGGGGTGAAGCTGGCACCGGCGGATGCGACGTTGGAGCGCGATCTGGCCGATCTTTATTTCATCGCCAAGAAGAATGATCTGGCCGAGGCGGCTTATCGCGCGCTGTTAATCGCCAGTCCGAACGACGCGGCGCTGCATCAGGATCTGGGCAAGGCGCTGATCGAGCAGAAGAAGTTTGCCGACGCGCAAAAAGAATTATTGCTGGCCGTAAGCCTGAAACCCGAGCTGGGCGCGGCTTATGGCGACCTGGCTTTTGCCGCAAGTGAGAACAAGAATTATCCGCTGACGATTAAAGCGTTGGACGCGCGCGCGAAGTATTTGCCGGAGGAGCCGGTGACATACTTCCTGAGGGCTTCGGCTTATGATCATCTCAGGGACTACAAGCGGGCGGCCGAGAATTTTCACCTCTTCCTGAACACAGCACATGGGAAGTATCCTGAACAGGAATGGCAGGCGAAACACAGGCTGATTGCGATTGAGCCGAAAAAATGATTGGCGCAGGGCTGGGAACATGCTTGGGGAGCGGGCTCTAGTTCGTGCGTGGGCAGCGATCACTCTGGTCGCATTGTCGGCCGCGTTGTTGGCCGCGTCGTTAGCCGCAACGTTGGCCGCGTCGTCAGCCGCGATGACGGCGGCTGCGGCTCCGCCGGGTAATCTTGTTCATGCGACGCCGGCTTATGTTGTCCTCAGTAATGAGCCTACGATCGAGGAGTTGAAGGCGCGGCTGCCTTCGACGGGCATTGGGGACCGGCCTCATTTGTGCGTGGAGATCGCGCACAAGGAACTGGCCGAAACTGACAGACTCTACGCGGCGGATGAACTCGAGCAGGGGCAAACCGCACTGGCTGACGCGATGGCTTACATGGAACAGGCGCGCGACTATGCAGTTCAGTCCCACAAATATCAAAAGCAAACCGAAATTGCGGCGCGCACGATGACGCGCAAGCTCAACGATCTTCTGCACACGCTGGGTCACGAGGATCAGCCGCCGGTACAGGCTGCCATCACTCGATTGCAGAAAGTGCGGGACGATCTGCTCAAGGCAATGTTCCCGAAAGGCGTGAAATGAGCGCTTCCCTGCTGCGGCCGGCTTTGTGCGTGGTTCTGTTGCTGGCGAGTGGATCGGCGGTGCAGGCGCAACGTCATCGCGAGCCGCTGACGCAAACCGAGATCCAACAGATTCGCGATGCCAGCTGGGAGCCCGGCCAACGGCTTACGCTCTACGTGCAGTTCACGCGGGAGCGCCTGGTGAAACTGGAGGAGATGCGGAGCGATCCGAAGACCACGAACCGGCCGCGGCGGACGCACGATATGCTGGATGATCTGCGGTTGTTGTACGACGAGCTGAATGACAACATCGATACTTATGTCGATCGCAAGGACGACATTCGCAAGCCGCTGAAAACCATTATCGATGCGGATACCGAGTTTCAAGCCAAGCTGCGCGCGCTGAAGGATGCGGCGGATGTTCCGGCGGAGGAATATCGACAGTATGAGTTTGTTCTGACCGATCTGCTGGATACGGTGGACACTTCGACGGAGGAGCATCGCAAGCTGCTGGCGGATCAGGAACTGGCGGCGAAGCATAAGAAGCTGAATTCGAATGCGGGGGCGAAGCCGAAGCCGGAGTGAGTGGGAAATTACGACTTCAGACTTCAGACCTCAGAATTCGGACCTCGGCGAGGCAAAGGCGTCTCTCAGGGAGAGTGCGCGTGAAAACTTCTGCCGTCCCTGCGGGACTTTTGCCCTCCTGCCACTTTACCCAGCGCTGAAGCGCTGGGCTAAGTTAGTTCGCCCCTCCGGGGCTAACTTCTCGCGCTTTCCGCTCAACAGCCCGAACCGTACGGCCTGGCGCTCGTGCTAACCTAGGCTCACTGTGCGCGAAGGGCTGCTCGAGATCTTCCAGGAAAGTTATCAGGAGCTGCGTCCGGCTTCCTCGATCCCCGAGCTGAAGATTGAGTTTTTTGCGTTTGCCAATGTGAATAATACGATTCGGCTGCGCGGGGGGCGGCTGCTGGTGCGGCTGTCGGATCTGCTGGAAGGTGCGCCGGATGCGGTTCTGCGGGCGATCGCGCATATTCTGCTGGCCAAGATGTATCGTCAGCCGATTGACCGCGGGCAGGCGGCGCGGTATCGGAAGTATGTCGCCAGCCATGAGATCGTGCGTAAGACGCATCTGGTGCGGCAGATGCGCGGACGCAAGCGGCTGCATTCTGCGCGCGGGCATGTTTATGATTTGGATGCGATCTTCGAAGAACTGAACAAGCGCTTTTTTCACGGGCTGATGGCGCGGCCGCGCATGAGCTGGAGCCAGACCAAGACTCGCCGCATTCTCGGGCATTACGATCCGGCGCACAATGCGATCATTATCAGCCGCATCTTCGACCATTTCGCGGTGCCGGCGTTTGTGCTGGAGTATGTGGTGTACCACGAGATGCTGCATCTGAAGCATCCGGTGCGGCTGCGCGGGAGTCGGCGGTGCGTGCACTCGGCGGAGTTTCAGGCGGAGGAGAAGCTGTTTCCGCGAGCGGTGGAGGCGGAGGGGTTTCTGAGGAGGTTGTGACGGTAATTGGCTCAGACTGTTGTCAGGTTCAAGGCTTGATTTCGATAGGAGTGCCGACCGGAACCAGCCTCCAAAGTTCATCCATTTCTTCGTTTGTGACTGCGATGCAACCATCAGTCCAGTCATGCAAAGTGTGTGCTTTTCCCACCCACGTGTACTCCTTTGCGAGACCGTGCAGCATGATGTCGCCTCCAGGACTGACGCCCAATTTCTTCGCGATTGCTATATCTTTCGAATTTGGGTACGAGATGTGGAAGGCTTTGTAAAAGTGGCTATTGGGGTTTCGCGAATCGAGGGTGTAAACCCCCTCGGGAGTTTTGTGGTCGCCATGCCGAGTCTTGGGGCCCACGGGTTCGCTGCCAAGAGCAACCTTGTACGAGCGTATTTCCTTTCCGAGTGAGAGAAGCACGAGCTTTCGCTCGCTCTTGTAAACAACGACAGTGGTCTGCGCCGACACTGGCTTCAGTGCGAATAAGAGACAACAAAATATGAGGACGCCCGTTGCTCGATGTCGCATTCGAGAGCAATTTTATCGGTAGCGGTCCGTTTATCGCTTGTCCGCGCTTCTCTGCAGCTGAGAGCATTTCGAGGCCGGAATTCCACCGTGTAATCCCGATCACAAGCAGTTGTGATGCGGCGGATTGACTGGTCTGGCGAGGGAGACTATTCTTAAATTGAAGTTGAAATTGAAATTCATTTTCATAATTGTGGGCTACGTTCCGCGAATTTAATCGTATGCTTCAGGCTTTTATTATTACGCTGCGCGAAGGGGTCGAGGCCGCACTCATTGTCGGGATCACGCTGGCCTATCTGACAAAGATCGGGAGGCAGAAACTGCGCAAGACCGTCTATGCGGCGCTGGTGGCTGCATTTCTGGGCAGTATTGGCGTGGCCGTGGTTATTTCCCGTACGCACCTGAATGAAGACGTCTTTGAGGGCTGGGTCATGCTGGTGGCCGCGTTCTTTGTCGTCACCATGGTGATTTTCATGATGAAGACCGGGCGCAAGCTGAAGGGCGAAATCGAGGGGAGGGTCGGGTTGCTGGCGGGCGAGGGCGCGTGGTTTGGGCTGTTCGTCTTTATCTTTCTAATGGTGTTGCGGGAGGGCGCGGAGACCGTGCTGATGCTGGCTGGCGTGTCGCTGAACTCGACCGCGCTGATGAGTTTTCTCGGAACGCTCCTGGGAGTGATCGCGGCGATTGCTTTTGGCGTGATGTTCGTCAAGGGAAGCGTGCGCATTAATCTGCAGAAATTCTTCCGGATTACGACGGCGATCCTGTTTTTGGTGGCGGCGCAGCTGGTGATTTCCGGGCTGCATGAACTGTCGGAGAGCGGCGTGATTGCATCTTCGAAGCGGGAGATGGCGATTATTGGACCGATCGTCAGCAATGAATGGTTTTTTGTTGTAACGATTTTTGCGCTGGCGGCGTTGATGATGCTGTTCGAGGCCAAGCGGCGGGAACCGGTGTTGGCCGCAGCTTCGCCCGCGGAACGGCGGAAGGCTGCTTGGAGCGCGCGGCGGGAGCGGTTGTGGATGATTTCCGTACTCACGTTCTCGTTCGTGTTTATCGCGCTGATTACGGCGGAATTTGTGTATGCCAAGAGTGCGAGCAATCCCTCGCCAGCTGCCGAAGTGACGTTTGTGAACGGGCGCGTGAGCATTCCGCTGACGGCGATTTCGGATGGCGAGTTGCACCGATTCCAGGCGCAGGAGAATGGGACGGCGATTCGATTCTGGCTGTATCAGAAACCGGACGGCAAGATCGCGACCGTGTTCGACGCCTGCGAGATCTGCGGGGCGGTTGGGTTCTACAAGACGGCCAATGGAGTGGTCTGCAGGAATTGCGGAGCGCCGATCAATCCGCAGTCGGTGGGGACTCACGGTGGGTGCAATCCTGTACCGCTGAAAGCCACGCAGACGGCGGACGCAGTGATTATTGAGGAGGCGGACGTTGCGGCCGGCAGTCGCAGGTTCGCGCAACCGTAAGCGATGTTCGTGCGGCTGGTTTACGAATCCTTCCGGCGCCAGAAACGGCGCAAGCTGCTGGCCGGCGTTGCCATTACGCTGGGCGTGACTGTCGCAACGGCGATGATTGGCGTTGCGACCGACATCGGCGACAAGATCAATCGCGAACTCCGCACCATCGGCGCCAACCTGGTGGTAACCCCGCAGGAAGATTCGCTCGATGTGGAAATTGGCGGAGTGAACCTGAAGCCTCCGACCGACGGGGCTTTTCTCAGCGAAGCCGATCTGCCCAAGATCAAAGGAATTTTCTGGCACAACAACATTACGGGCTTCGCGCCCATGCTTCCGGTGAGCGTTGTCATCGATCCGAATGTGAAACAGCAAGACGGAACGGAACAGAACGTGACGCTGCTGGGAACTTATTTTGCGAAGCAGCTTTCGTATGGCAAGGATGAGTTCGTCACGGGCGTGCGCTCGACGCTTCCGTGGTGGAAGGTTTCGGGGGCGTGGCCTGACGATTCTTCGCAGGATATTTTAGTCGGAGAGAGACTGGCCAAACGCTTGGGCGCGAAGTCTGGTGACAACATCGCGACTGCGGGCCGGCAGTTGCGGGTAAGCGGGATCCTTTCGACCGGCGGGACGGAAGATGACGAGATTGTTGCGCCACTGGGGCTGGCACAGGAGATTCTCGGCAGGCCGGGCGCGGTGCGGCGCATTTATGTCAGTGCGCTGACCAAGCCTGAAGATGCGTTTGCGCGGCGCGATCCGAGGAGCATGTCGGGGGCGGTTTACGATCGCTGGTATTGTTCGCCTTATCCGCAGTCGATTGCGTTTCAGTTGGCGGAGGCGATTCCGCACTCGCAGGCTGAGCAGATTCGCCAGGTTTCGCAGAACGAGGGCGCGGTGCTGACGCGCATCGAGGGGCTCATCTTGTTAATCACGTTAGCTGCTTTGTTTGCTTCGGCGCTTGCGGTTTCGGCGGCCATGGCGACCACTATTTTCGAGCGGCGGGCCGAGGTTGGGCTGATGAAGGCGTTGGGCGCGGGTAAACTCGCGATTGCGTCCATCTTTTTCGCCGAGGCTACGCTGCTGGCTATCATTGGCGGGCTTGTGGGGTTTGCGGTCGGCGGCGTGCTGGCCCACCAGATTGGGCAGTCGATTTTCAATTCCGATATTTCGCTTCCGCCTGTGTTGTTGCCGGTCGTTCTGGCGATCGCGGTGACGGTTACTTTTGCGGGGAGCGCGGCGGCCATTCGGCGCGCGGTGGGGCTGGATCCGGTATTTGCGCTGCGGGGGGAATTGTGAGCGCGCCTGCTGCAAACGCGGCGCGGGATATCGCTGCGAGTCGGGCGCAGGTGCCGCATACTTCAATGTTTCTGCGCATGCTGGTGCGGGCGGCGGTGCTGCGGCGCGGACGAGCCGTTTCGGCGCTGTTTGCCATGGTGGTTGCGGCGGCGGTCGCCACGGCGATGCTGAATCTTTATATCGACGTTCAGGCGAAGCTGCAGCGGGAGTTTCGCAACTACGGCGCAAATATTATTCTGATCGGCAGGGACAACTCAGGGAACGACGGCGCTTCCCTGCCCGCGGACGCGCTGGCGCGCGTGGATTCCGTGCTTGCGGGACGCGGGATCGCGGCGCCGTTTGCGCTGGTGGTGGCGCGCACCAGCGGTGGTCAAGCGATTGTGGTGGCGGGCACGGATTTTGAACGGGTGCGGGTGCTGGATCGGTGGTGGTCGGTGAGTGGGTGGCCTAAAACTGCCGCAGGTCAATTCGGAGAGATGAGTCACTACGAAAATCAAAAACCCCACCCTGTCGCACAAGACGCGACAAGGATGGGGCACCCGCAATCCTCTTCCGCGCTGGTTGGGGTCCGTGCGATTGAGGCTGTCTCTCCGAAGAATCAGGCGTTCGATCTCAGTTTTCAGGGGCGGACTCTGCAAGTGATCCCTGTGGGTACGGTGCGTACGGGAGCGGCGGAGGACAGCCGGATTTATTTGTCACTCGACGACTTTATTGCGTGGACGGGAGTTCAGCCGTCGACGATTGAAGTGGCGGCGAGTGGGTCGCCGGAAGAAGTTAACGCTATCATGAATCAGCTGGCGCTGGCGATTCCGACGGGTGAGGTTCGGCCGGTGCGGCAGATTATGGAGGGCGAGGCGCGCGTGCTGGGCAAGACTCGCGCCACGCTGCTGGCCGCCGCGGCGCTGATTATTCTGACGGCGGCGCTGTGCGTGCTTTCGACCTTGACGGGTTGGGTGTTCGACCGGCGGCGCGACTTCGCCATCATGAAGGCCCTGGGTGCGTCGCAACGGCTGCTCAATAGCTTCTTTGCGGCGGAGGCTGCGGCGCTCGGCGCTGCGGGCGCGCTGATTGGGTTTGTCATTGGAATCGGCATTGCGGCCTGGATCGGCAGGGTTAACTTTCACGCTCCCGTGATGCCGCGTTTGAGCGTACTGCCGGTGGTTTTGGCTGGTAGCATGGCGGTAACATTGTTATCGGCGATCCTTCCGATCTCGCTGCTGCGCCGGGTGCAGCCGGCGGTGATTCTGAGGGGTGAGTGAAATGATTCAGATCAAAGACGTGACGAAGCTCTACCCTGCGAAAGAAACCGGGAATGGATCGGGCAAGGACGCGACTTCGATTCACGCCCTGGACGACATCTCGCTGCACGTCGCGGCGGGCGAATGGCTTTCGATCATGGGGCCGTCGGGGTCGGGGAAATCGACGTTGGTGAATCTGATTGGCTGCCTGGACCGGCCGTCCTCGGGCGAGATCTGGCTTGATGGGCAAAATGTCGCGGGGATTTCTTCTGCGGATTTGAATCGGGTGCGCGCGGAGAAAATTGGATTTATCTTTCAGCAGTTTCACCTGATTCCCTTTCTCACCGCCGTCGAAAACGTGATGCTGGCTCAGTATTTTCACAGCATGACGGATGAAAAAGAGGCGGTCGAGGCGCTGACGCGCGTGGGACTGGGAGACCGCGCTCATCATCTTCCGTCACAGCTTTCCGGCGGGGAGCAGCAGCGGGTATGCATTGCGCGGGCGTTGATTAATGATCCGCGAATCATTCTGGCGGACGAGCCCACCGGAAATTTGGATGCGCAAAATGAAGAGATTGTGCTGCGGCTGCTGCGTGAGTTTCATCAGCAGGGACGCACGATTGTGATGGTCACGCACGATCCGGTGGTGGCGCGGCTGGCTGATCGGCGAATCGAGTTGCATCACGGCAAGATCGCTTCGCAGGAAGTTTTTTCCATGGCCGACGAGGAGCAACTGGACGAAGTTCTGGAAGAACTCTGGGTTCTGGCCGAGCATGGCGAGGTTGCCGAAGTCGAGCGTATGGAAGTTCACGGGGCGCTGCCGGTGAGCCTGGCCATTGAAAAAATGATTGAGATGGGGTTCGTGGTGTCGATGCCGCATCCGCCGCAGCCGCATGATCACAAGCCGTTCGTGAATCCGTGCCACGAGGCACTGAAGCCGGTGGCGGCGTCGGTGGGCGATGGCACGCTGATCGTCGAGTTAACGCCGCGCGGGCGGGAGCGCGCGGGCAGCATTATCCGGCGGCATCGGCTGGCGGAGCGGCTGTTTACCGATAGCCTGGCGATGGACAGCGAGTCCGAAATCGAGCAGCAGGCGTGCAAGTTCGAGCACATTCTGTCGCCGGAAGCGACGGACAAGATCTGCACGTTTCTGGGGCATCCGCGGACGTGCCCGCATGGAGCGCCGATTCCGCCGGGGCCGTGCTGCAGCCCCACGCCGCCCGGTAAGGAAACGCTGGGAAGAGAAGCCGTTCGCTCGAATTAAGGTCCCGCGGCTATCGAAATGGGTTTTCGATTCTCAAGTCTTCAATTCGCTGGCCGTGATGCATGTCCTCGCTGTACAGAATCGAACAGTCGGCTATTTGCGCCGCGGCCACAATTAGGGAGTCGTACCAGGAAAGATGGTGGTGCGCATAGACCTGCAACGCTGAAACGAACAACGCAGGGGATGAGTGGACCGCCAGCAGGGGTCGAAACGTAGTGTTTAAATACTCTTCGGCCGCGAAGCCAGACATCGGCTGGGCAAAACGACGGAAAGCTACGTTGAAAAACTCCTGGACGACTTGATAGCTTACAATTCCGTTTCCCGTGTCGAGACCATCTCGAATGAGTTCTGCCGCACGCCGGGCTTTCACCGGGACGGAGCCGTCGAGGGAATATACGAAGATGTTTGTGTCGAGGAAGTATCTAGCGCTCATTCATTTCATCGCGCGTAAAGTGGCGGCCGGGCTGCACGTCGCCGAGTCTGCGCATAAGGGCATCGAATGCGGCGCCGCGACCGGCGCGAGAGGCGTATTGCTGAAGCCACTCCCGAAATGCGGCATTCAGTGTCGTGCTCTCGGATTGGGCGACCAGCCGGGCTTGTTCAATCAGGGCTTCGTCGGCGCTCAGGGTAATGTTTTTCATACGAAGATAGTGTACACTGATATAGTGTACACTGCAAGCCTCACAGCCCGAACGGCGGAGCTGCTCTCCGGAATGATCGCCTCCCCATCGTGTTGACCGGTCGCCCCACCATCGGCGTATTTGATTCCGGCTTCGGGGGGCTTACCGTCCTTAAAGCTTTACTTGAACTCGTTCCCTCGGCGGATTACGCCTACTTTGGGGATACCGCTCGCCTGCCATACGGCTCGAAGTCGGTTGAAACGGTGGCCCGTTATGCGGTGGAGGCCGCGCATTATCTGGAATCCCAGGGCGCGCAGATGCTGGTCATCGCCTGCAATACGGCGACGGCGCTGGCTTTGGATCGCATCACAGCTGCCGCTCATGTTCCTGTCGTGGGCGTGATTGAGCCGGGAGCGGAGACTGCGGCCGCTACCAGCAAGAACCGCAAAATCGTCGTGATTGGCACCGAGGCCACTGTCAGCAGCCACGCTTACCGGACGGCGCTCGAGGCTCGCGGCTTGCACGCGCGGGAGAAAGCCTGCCCGCTGCTGGTTCCGCTGGTCGAAGAGGGGTGGGTGGAGCATCCGGTTACCGAGCAGGTGGCGCGCATCTATCTGGCGGAGGCGTTCGCGGACGGATTCGGCGAGGCCGATACGCTGGTCCTAGGGTGCACGCATTATCCGCTGCTCAAGCCGCTGCTCGACCGCGTGGCGCCGGGGCACGTGAGCATCGTGGATTCCGCGGAATCGACCGCGCGCGCTGTGGCTTCGCGGCTACGCGAGTTGTTGCCCGCGACTGCTGACGCTGAAGAAAGCCGCGGGCCTTCCCTTGCACTTCCCTCTGCAGCTCCCACACTCAGGTTTTTTGCCACCGATTCGGTGGAGAAGTTTCGGCGGCTGGGGGAGCGGTTTTTGGGGCATCCGATCGAGGACGTGCGGCATGTCGATTTGAAGGAATAGTTTGCGCTGCGAATTTGCCTTGTCCTCAGTACTTCATCCGTATCCAACTGAGGGCATGCGTTAAGAGCATTCATGCACCCACTCGATAATGTGATATGGCAGGCGCTGACCACACGGGATGCGCAATTTGCCGAGAGCTTCGGCGAGGCGCGGCGCTTTCTGCGCGAGGTCGGCCCTTTAGGAGCATTTCGGGATAATGGTCCGCGAGGCTATACATCTTTGGCCGGACTCGTTCAGCCGGACGAGACCGTAGGCCTGTTTCTCGACCAACCGTACGAACTCGACCCACCGCGAGCGGGCTGGATTTTCGTTGTGGGTGCGCCTTTGCTGCAGATGGTGGCCGCTAATGAACCTTCACCGCGCCCGGAGCGAGAACTCGCCATTCCGGAAGTGGTGGAACTAGGCGCGCCCGACTCTCGGGAAATGATTGAACTGACTGCACTGACCAAGCCTGGTCCATTTGGCAGCCGCACTCACGAACTGGGCACATATCTGGGGATTCGATTAGACGGGAAGCTGGTCGCTATGGCGGGTGAGCGGCTCAAGGTTCCGGGGTGCACAGAGGTCAGCGCGGTCTGCACCCATCCGGAGCACACTGGCAAGGGCTATGCGCGAGTGCTCATGACGGAAGTGATGAGGCGCATTCGCGAGCGCGGGGAGACGCCGTTTTTGCACGTTCGCCAAGACAATGTACGCGCGGTCGAGATCTACAAGAGGCTGGGATTTCGCGTGAGGAAGCTGGGGCACTTCGCGGTACTGCGGAACACTTAGGAAACAGCGCCGCATTTCCGCCGAGTCCGACATGTGACGGTGAGAAGTCACCACGACAGCCGCCGGGAGCCTGCCCTGAGCGAAGTCGAAGGGACGGTGGCGCTACTCAGTAGAGCCTGCCTCAGTACAAGTGGAAATCGACTTCGACGGCGATCTCGACCCGCACGGGATGACCGTCTTTCATAGCGGGCTCGAACTTCCAGGTCCTGACGGTCTCGATGGCTTTTTCGTCGAGTCCCATGCCCAGGCTGTTCAAGACGCGGATATTGGTGGGACGGCCGTCGGTACCCACAATCAATCCGAGGGTGCAGACGCCCTGGTACTTGGCCTTGCGGGCCTCTTCGGAAAACTCCGGTTCGGGCTGATAAATGGGTCGTGGCGGGCTGACTCCGCCGCCCACGTGGAAAATGCCTCCGCCGGTGCCGCCGCCTTCACCGGGGCCAAAGCCCGGTCCCTTGCCCGATCCTACGCCGCCGCCGCTGCCGGAGCCAATCCCACTGCCGGAGCCGGTTCCATTCGAGGGTATTATGGCGTGGGCCATGGGGTCGCCCAGGTTCGGCATGTTATTGGAAGCCAGCACGACCTCGGGCGGAATCACGATAGTCGGCTCAACCGCCAGCTTGGGATTGTCGTTCCGAATCACCGCTGCGGGAGGCGTGATCTGCTGCATCGAGAACTTGGGGAGCTTGCCTTTACGGGCCGCGAGCACGTCGCGATCGCCGCCGCCGCCACCACCGCCGACTTGCGTTTTCGACGGCTTCAGTGCCGGAATGTCGCCGGGATCCATAATCAGAGTCGTTACCTTCTGAGCAGGCGCCGCGCTGACCACCCGATGGGCGATGAAAACGGCAATCACGCCGATCGTGAACAGCAGGATGTAGTATCCGCCGGCGCCTATAGCTCCGGCTTTCCAGTTGGAGTAGAAGCCCCAGATGTCTTTGACCGGCTCCGGCTTCGATTCCAGCTTGAGGGGTGGGAGTTTCTTGGGAAAGAAGAAATCGTCCAATCCGCGGAACAGGGACTTGTAGAGCGGCTCTTCAAAACCCCTGTCGGTAATGAGCAGCCGCAGTTCCGGCTCTTCGCCGGGGACGTTCGGATTAATTGGTTCGGATCCCATAATAATTCTGGTCTGGACGTTAAGTCTGGAGAATCACCTCTGGACGATCGACCTGCCTCACCGCCGTGCTACGCCCCCTTACACAGATGATCGCCAGTCACGCCAAGTTGCTTCGATCCCCGGCCGATTTTTAACGGATGCGGTACTCGGCCTCCCACATGCCAATCAGTCCGGATCGGCTTCGCTGCTTAAAATTGTACCTCTTGTCGACCTATTTCGACAGTGCATTTCGGTGTGCCCGGAAAGCGGCATGGGATATGTACTTTCGCGTGCGCGGCGGTGAAGGCAGCCGCTGATAGGCCGATCGACCGTCGCGTCACTGCTACCACCTCACCCTCTACGATCGTCTGCATGATCGTTCTCTGATCATTGTTCTCTGATCATTGTTCTCTGATCATCGTTCTCTGATCGTGGAGGATGGGACCGGGCTCCGCATCGTGAAGCACGAGGCGATGCTACAGACGGGACTCCGGCGCTGCATGGACGTTCCCTGGCTTGCTCCCTATAATGAAAGATTCAATCAGCTTGATTCAATCGTCATAATTCGATCACCCCGGAGACGCGACTGAGTGCCGCTCGAACTGAAAGCGACCATTAATCTGCCGAAAACTGCCTTCCCCATGAAGGCGAACCTGCCCCAGAACGAGCCGAAAATGCTGGAACGCTGGGAGCAGATGGGCGTTTACAAGCGCATCCGGGAGGCGCGGAAGGGTGCGCCGCGCTTCATTTTGCATGATGGGCCGCCGTATACCAGCGGGCCCATTCATATGGGCACAGCGATGAATAAATGCTTGAAAGACTTCATCGTCAAGTCGAAAACCATGGCGGGGTTTGACGCGCCGTACGTGCCGGGGTGGGATTGCCACGGGCTGCCCATCGAGATCAAAGTCGACAAGGAACTGGGCGGCAAGAAGTTGCAGATGCGGCCGACCGACGTGCGCGCCGAGTGCCGCAAGTATGCGCAGAAGTTTCTTGACCTGCAGCGGACCCAGTTCAAGCGCATCGGGGTGTTTGGGCGGTTTGACCGGCCTTATGCCACGATGAATCCGCAGTACGAGTCGGTGGTGCTGTCGACTTTCTTTTCGTTCTACGAAAACGGGTTCGTGTACAAGGGGCTGCGCGCGGTTTACTGGTGCATGCATGATGAGACCGCGCTGGCCGAGGCGGAAGTCGAATATGAAAACCACACCAGCCCGACGGTGTGGGTGAAGTATGCGCTGCTGGACGATCCGGCCACGATTGATGCAGCTTTGGCTGGCAGGAAGGTTTCTACCATTATCTGGACCACGACTCCGTGGACGCTACCGGCTTCGATGGCCGTTGCCTTTCATCCCGATGAAGAATATGTCGCGCTGGAATCGGGCGGTGAAGTTTACATCGTTGCGTCAAGGCTGGCGGCGGACGTGGCGGCGAAGTGTAACCTTGCCGATCCGCGATCACTGGCTCATTTTCCGGGCCGGAAGATGGAGCGGCTGAACTTTCAGCATCCGTTTCTGGATCGCAAGATTCTGGGCGTGCTGGCGGATTACGTCACCATGGATACGGGGACTGGCGTGGTTCATACGGCGCCGTCACATGGGGCCGAGGACTTCATTACCGGCATGAAATATGGGCTCGACGCGACAAGCAATGTCGATGAAAAAGGCATTCTGCGCAACGGGCTGCCGGAATACAACGGGCAATATGTGTTCAAGGCGAATCCGCTGATCGTCGAACTGTTGCGCAGCCGCGGGGCATTGCTGCACTCCGACAAGCTGGAGCATTCTTATCCGCACTGCTGGCGGTGTCACAATCCAGTGATTTTTCGCGCCACCGAGCAGTGGTTTATTTCGATGGAAACGCCCATGCCGGGCGGAGCGGGCAAGAGTGACACGCTGCGTACTCGCACGCTGGAAGAAATCAAGAAGGTGAAGTGGGATCCGGCGTGGGGCGAAGAGCGGCTATCGAACATGATTCAGACGCGGCCCGACTGGTGCATCTCTCGGCAGCGGGTTTGGGGAGTGCCGATTGCGGTTTTTCTGTGCGAGGGTTGCGGCAAGCCGCTCAACGACGCTGCGATCAACAAGAGGGTCGTGGAGTTGTTTGCGAAGTCGGGCGCCGACGCTTGGTTCACGCCGGAGTCGGACACGATTCTTCCTGCGGGAACGAAATGTCCGCACTGCGACGGGGCGAAGTTTGAAAAAGAAACCGACATCTTCGACGTTTGGCTGGAGTCGGGCGCGAGTTATCTGGCCTTGATCGCGGAAAAGCCGGTGGCGGACGAACCTGAATACCAATATCCGTGGCCGTCTGATTTGTATCTCGAAGGCGGCGACCAGTACCGCGGATGGTTCCAATCTTCCCTGCTCTGCGCCATGGGCACGCACGGCACGCCGCCGTACAAAGGCGTGGTTACGCCGGGATGGACGCTCGACGAAAAAGGGCAGGCCATGTCAAAATCGCGCGGCAATGACGTGGACCCAGTCGACATCGCCGGCCGGTTGGGCGGCGAAGTAGTGCGGCTGTGGGTGGCGTCGGTCGATTTCCGCGAGGATGTAGTTGGGTCAGAAGCGCTGATGCAACGTATCGGCGAAGACTATCGCAAGATTCGCAATACATTCCGCTATGTCCTGGGAAATCTGGGCGACTTCGATCCTGCATCTGATGCGATCTCGTTTGATCAGATGGAAGAGCTTGATCAGTACATGCTGCGGCAGACTTGTGCCTTCGCTGCGGATGTACGTACTGCATATGACGAGTTCGCGTTCCACAAGATTTATCACCGGGTGAATCACTTCTGCATCGTTGACCTGAGCGCGTTTTATTTCGATGTACTCAAGGACCGGTTGTACATTTCTGCGCCGAAGTCGCGGGGGCGGCGCAGCGCGCAGACTGCGATCTGGCGGATCGGCGAAGCGCTGGTGCGCGTGCTGGCGCCGATCATGAGTTTTACTTGTGAGGAAATCTGGCCCTACTTGCCGGCAGTTGCCGGGCGCGAGGACAGCGTGCATCTGGCGCAGTTTCCGGCGGCTGCGGAGATTCTTGGGGGGGCTGCGATTCCCGCCACGGATTCGAAATCAGAGGCAGACTGGACAACGCTGCGCTCGGTGCGTGATGAAGTGCTCAAGGCGCTGGAGGAAGCGCGCGCCAGCAAACTGATTGGCACTGGGCTCGAGGCGCAGGTTGCGATTGCGGCGTCCGATCCGGTGTATTCGGTCTTGCAGCGTTATGCGGGACAGCTTCGCTATCTATTTATTGTTTCGGCGGTTACGCTCGCGCAGGGATCGGGGAATGGAACCAGCGGCGTACATATTGAAGTGAAGAAGGCCGAGGGCGCGAAGTGCGACCGCTGCTGGAATTATTCCACGCGCGTGGGTGAGGACAAGGCGTATCCCACGGTCTGCGAGCGGTGCAGCGCGGTGCTGAAAGAATTGGAAGGGCAAGTCTAATTTGATGAAGCCTGCGTCGGCCCGCGCCCTGCATTTTCTGCTCGCGCTGTTGATCGTCCTGCTCGACCGCTGGTCAAAGCGGGCGGTCGCCGGCCGCATCGCGATGTACCGGCAGATCCAGATCATTCCAGGATTTTTCCGGCTCACTCACACCGAGAACACGGGCGCAGCGTTCAGCCTGTTTGCGGACTCTCCGTCACATTGGAAAACAGCGATGCTGATTGGCTTCTCGATGCTCGCCATGGTGATCGTGACCATTCTGCTGTGGAAGCAGACTCGCGCGCTCACGATTACGGGGGTCGCGCTCTCACTGATTCTGGGTGGCGCAGTGGGAAATCTTTGGGATCGCGTGGCCAGCGGGCGGGTGGTGGACTTTCTGCTGTTTTATGTGAAGCGGTATGAGTGGCCGGTGTTTAATCTGGCTGACAGTGCTATTGTGATTGGCGCGGGATTGCTGGTGCTGGAGATTTTGTTGCATAAGGCGCCGCCGGAACTGGCGCCGCCGGCTTAGGTCAGGTTGGATCGTAGGTCCCTCAGGGGCTAAAGCCCGCACGTTTTTCCCTCCGTTTACGGCACGGCTGAAGCCGTGCCCTTCCCAAAAACATTTCAGGAAGCCGACGGCGGTGCTTGCTTTATCCGCTGGGATCCGCGGAGGAGAAGTGCTTTCTTACGGGGCGCCGTAGAGTTGTTTGTAGACGGCGGCGTTGCGCAGGATGGCTTGCACATACTCGCGGGTTTCGGTGAATGGGATCGACTCGACGAACTCGGGCGAGTCGCGGTACGGGCCTTGTCCCATCCATTCCTGCACGCGGTCGGAACCAGCGTTGTAGGCGGCTAGGGCGTGTTCGAACGATCCTCCAAACTTGTCGACCATGCCGCGGAAGTAGCGCGTGCCCAGTTGCAGATTGACTGAGGGAGAGAACAACTGGGTGGCGTTGTAGTGTTTCAACTCTTCCTGGTGGGCGACGGTCTTGCCAGTTCCGGGCAACAACTGCATCAGTCCCACGGCGTTGGCGCGTGACACGGCCAGAGGATTGAATTCCGATTCCTGGCGGATGAGCGATGCGACCAGATAAGGATCGAGGCCGTTGGCATAGGAAAATCTTTTCAGGTCGGCCCAGTACGGGCGCGGGAACAGGGCCTCCCAGTAGACGCGCGGCAGCGTCGGAATTTCTACCGCGAAATAACTGGGTACGGAATGCTTCATGACTTCAATGGCGCGATCGTAATGTCCGGTGTCGACGTAAAGTTGAGCGGTCTCGGCCGGAGCCCAATTACCGCCATCGGCGCTGGCTGCGGCTTGTAGTTCGCGCACGGCGAAATCAATCAGGCCGCCGTTGCCCAGCAGCTGCGCTTTCTGCAGATGGAGGTCGTCAGCCGGCGGTTCTGAAAGCGTGACTTTCTCGCCATGCTCGATCGGCGGGATGCGATCGAGCAGCGGATATTTCCCGGGCGGAACTTCAGCTATGCCAAGTTTTTGCAGGCGCTGTCGGCCTAATTCTGCGTAGTAATAGTTGCGGAAGCGGTCCGACAGTTTTTGATAATAGGCGCGGGCCATGCCGGGCTGATTGTCTTCTTCGGCCAGGCGCGCCCGCCAATACAAGGCCGCGGAAGTCTCGTTGGCGCCGGGATAGAGCGCGATCTGCTCGTCGAATTCTTTCTTCGCTTCTTCGTTGCGACCCTGACGAAGCGTGAGCCACGCCGCTTTCCAGTGCGCATAGGCGGCGCGCGATCCGGTGGGGAAACGCTGTTGCAGCTCGCGAAAGGCATCGAGCGCCTGATCGTACTCGCGATGCACCAAATGCAGATTGGCCACCGAGAGCAGCGCCTGCTCCAGCCAGGGACTGGTGGGCGCGGCTTGCCGCAGTTCATCGACCAGACGATAGAACGCTTCATTCTCATCCATGGAAAAAGAGACTTCGCCGAGGATGTAGAGGCGTTCCGCATTCTGGTCGGCATTAGCGCCTGGCAGCGTCGTGAGTTCGGCGCCAGCCTCGCGGTTTCGTCCGCTGCGGTGCAGGGCGTCGGCCAGAGCAAGTTCCGCTGCCGGACGCGATTCGGGTGTGGCGTGGACTGCGAGTTCGCGATATTCGTCAACCGCATCGTTGTAGCGCTTGGCCTTCATCAGCAGGTCGGCGCGGGTCTTGCGTTGGGGGGTGGTTGGCGACGGCAGCGAGGGAAGTTTTTTCAATGCGGCATAGGCAGCATCGGCTTCGGCCGCTGTGGGCATGTTGTAGTAAATGTTGGCCAGTGCTTCGGAGGCCTTCGTGTTCTCGCCCAGCGCGGCGTACGCTTTCCCTAAGGCAAGTTCAATGTCAGACCGCGCGGGCCGGCGATCTTTTTCCAAGAGTTCGGCAGCTTCTGCGGCTCGGCCTTCGGCGATCAGGCCGTTCGCGTAACTCAGGTGCGCATCGCGGACCAGCAACGAATCCGGAAATGTGGTTTCAAAATTGGCCAGCGCGGCCAGACCTTCGGCCTGACGGCCAGTTTGCAGGTAGCAGGTTCCCAGCCAGTAGGTAACGTAGTCTCCCAGATCACCGGACAATGGTTTCGCCCGGTTCAGCGGGTCGATGGCTTTGGCACAGTCGTGGTCGAGGACGTGCACGTAACCAACCACGAGCCAGGCCAGCGCTCCGGCGTCTTCCCGGGAGTGGGCGCGGGCGTAGGCTTCTACTCCGGCGTAGCCGGCTGGAGAACGGTCCTGAATCAGTTGCTGCGCCATGGGCCGTAACGTGGTCGAGGCGACGAAGGCCTGGCGAATGCGGCGCACTCGCGGAGATATAGGCCGTTTCTTCCGCGCGGCGGCGGCATGAGTGGATGTGGTTTTCCTGGCGGGAGCGGTTGGGGTTGGCTTGTGCGTCGTCTTGGTCGTCGCGGGCTTGGTCGTCGCCGGCTTGTGCGTCGCGGGCTTGGCCGGAGCGGGCGTCGCTGCGTCGGTTTGTTTCTCGGGAGCATCGGTGGTCGACGGAGCTGTAGCCTGTTGGGCAGCCGACCATGCAAACGCACTGCTCAGGAGCCCGCACAGCGCAAGCACCCTCCACCACCTGAGAACCAATCGAACCACCTTATGATCTTAGCGCGGAGACGCGGATCTCGGAATCTATCGAGGGAAGTAGGAACCTAAAGCGACATGGCTGACGCGGAGCGTGCGAACCGCAGAGGCTAAAGACCAAATCGCTGGCAGCACTTTACGGCACGGCTGAAGTCGTGCCCTTCCCCAGACCATTTTTGTGCACCGGGCTTCTTAGGAGCAGTTATTTGCGGAAGCTTGCGCCCATGACTGAAGTGTCATCTTCCGCCAGGCTGCGCAGGACTTCTCGCTGAAAATAGTCGCCACTGGCCGCGGCGGTACTGCCGTAGCGCTTTTGGAATGTGGAACGGCTCTTTTCGATATCTTCTTTCAGGCGATCGTAGAGGTCCTTGTTGCGGCGGCCTTCGGCAACTTTCGCCTGGTTGTACAGCTTGATTTCATCGACCAGCAGACGCGCGAAACGCTGCGCCTTGCGGTGCGTGTCGGCGTCTTCCGCGGACATCCCGGCAAAGGGATCGGCGGCAGTGGCCGGCGCCGATGCTGCCGCACTCGCCGAAGCGGCATGGGCGGAGACTTCGACAACCTCGGCTGGTTCCGGCTCGGGCTCGGGCGCAGGTTTCTTCGCGGTATGCCTGGCAGGCTGGGCCGCGAAGGGATCGGCAAAAGAACTCACGGTCTGCACGGGCGGAGCCGCGGCGGGGCGCTCCGCGTGTTCCATTCGTTCCGGGCGTTCCGTTCTTTCTCTTTCTATGCGCTCCACGCCGGCCGCGGCTTCGCTGAAAGTGTTCTGCGCCTGTTTGCGCAGCGAGGCCACTTCGAGCCACGCGCTGGTGGCCAGCACCAGTACTTCGAGCGACGGGCCATCGAGCACGCCCTCGGCGCCGCCGTCGGCATAGAGGAGCGCCGCAACTTTATCTTTGAGAACCAGGGGCAGTACAATGATCTGTTCGTTCTCGGGTCCGCCAAATTGCTTTACGAACCGCCGATCCATCTCGGCAATGTTAGCGGGAGCCGCGATCCGATTCTGGTAGGCGTGGGCCGCGGGCCCGGCAGTCATGTCCAGAGGAAAATCTTTGATGGCGTCGTCTTCGCCGAGGCCGCGGCTCTGCCATCCGGTGGCCGCTCCACCTTTCACCACGAAGAGCGCGATGCGCGAGCCGTACGTGCTGCCGGCTTCGAGCAACGAACGTAAAATTTCTTTTTGCGTGCTTCCGGCATGAATGCTGGCGACCGCCTGCACCAGATTCCCGTGCGGAACGTGACCGTGCGGAAGCGAGCTACCCGCGCCGGTTTCCGACGACGCTGATGCCGCCGGCAATTCCGCGAGAACACGCTCGACTAACTCTGCCTGCAGCTTCGGAAGCACCCGGTCGAAAACCTGCGCCACCGCTCGTTCGACGATTTGCTGGAGTTCGTTGCTATCCGCCATGCTCAGAGAACCGTTCCCAATACCCGAGTCTTTGCCTTTATACGCGACTTCTACGCACGACTTCGCGCCCCAAAAACACCGTACCCTAAGTGCTGATTATACGGCACTTGTAGATAGGTCTTGGATTACTTCAGTACCTGCTCATCCGGGTAAAATCCGGCTTCCTGGAACTCTATCGCAAAGTTTTCTCGCGGCCTACGGCAAAGCCATTGGGCAAGAAGCGGGTTACCAAGTAGAATAACAGTTTCGACTTTGTGACTCGCGTCACGCTGTGCGTGACCATAGTTTTCGATACCGGAAAATACTGCATCGCTAAACGCATGGAAGCCATCCAAAACAAACTAGTAGGGCCAGTCAGCGAAGAGCTGGCGCTGGTACGGGCCGCCAAAGAAGGCGACGACTCGGCCTTCGAGGAACTGGTTCGGCGTTACGATCGCAACGTTTTCCGGATCGCGCAGCACATCACGCAGAACCGCGAAGATGCGGAAGACGTGGTGCAGGAAGCGTTCCTGAAAGCTTACGGGAACCTGAAGCAGTTTCAGGAGCAGTCGAAGTTTTATACCTGGCTGGTTCGGATTGCGGTCAACGAAGCGCTGATGAAGTTGCGCCGGCGCAAGCCGGAGCGCACGGTCTCGTTAGACGAAGATATTAAAACGGAAGACGACTCCCTGCCCCGCGAGATCGCGGATTGGAGCCCGAATCCGGAGCAGCAATATACGCAGTCGGAATTGCGTGAGATTTTGAGTAAGACCATCCAGGGCCTGCCCCCGGGCTTCCGGACGGTGTTTGTGTTGCGGGACGTGGAAGGACTTTCGACCGAGGAGACAGCGGCGGCGTTGGAGTTGAGCGTTCCCGCAGTCAAATCGCGATTGCTGCGGGCTCGTCTGCAGCTTCGTGAACGGTTGGGACGGTACTTCCAGAGAAGAGAGAATGGCAATGGTAAAAATGGCGAGGCAAAAAGTGCTGATGTCAAAACGGGCGATGGTCCAAGTGGAGATGGCAACCAGTGAAATGCTCTGAATTCCTGACCGAGCTGACCAGTTATCTGGACGGCGTGCTCGACGAAAAGACAAAAGTTGAGTTGGAAAACCATCTTTCCTGGTGCCACAACTGCTACGTCGTCTGCGATACCACCAAGAAGACCATTGAGATTTACCGCGACTCGCAACTCTATGAACTACCCGACGATCTCCGCGGCCGGTTGCGATCGGCCATCATGACGAAGTGCCAGCAGCAGAAAAAACGCGGTCCGCAGACCGCATGAAGACCGCGTGAGAGGTTTTTCCTCCCGCTGTAACTGTATCCATTGTAAGGAGTTCTCGGCGTTTTCCCCTTTTGGGACATTTCTCCTCGAAAACTCGAAACCGTTAGGTCCATTCCTGAATCTAAGATGCTAATGTTCCTGTGCGCGGAACTTTGTACGTGAAGCGCACAGGCTTTGGTTCTGAGGTCGAGCCAACCAGCTCGACTGTGGAAGGTAGGAATATGATTAGTAAATTGGTGGATGCGTTCTTTGGTTGCAGGCATTCGCGTTACAGCTTTCCCGTGACCATTCGTGGAGCTGCACGACGGCCCCAGGCCGCGAGTTTGACGGGAACTTACGTTGCTTGCCTGGATTGCGGCAGCGAGTTTCCCTATGACTGGCAAGAGATGAAAGTGATTACCGAGCCCGAACGCCACAGGGAGCACTTGGCCGCGTTGGCCAAGCACGCGGCGTAAGGTGCGGCTGAAGTTGCGTGGCTGAAGGCTGTGCGTCGAAGCGTAACACAACAAGATCATGCGCCAAGGGTGTGTATCTCACCCTCCCCCGGAGCCGCAGGCCAACTGCCTGCGGCTCTTCGCTTTTGCCCTTCAGGAGTCTGGTGCGCGCGAGAACTTGTGTCCTCCCTCTGGGACTTCTGCAATCCTCCAACTTTACCCAGCGCTGAAGCGCTGGGCTAAATTGTTTCGCCGCTCTTCCAACATTGCAACGAGCAATATCGCTGCGAGAAAGTATCAGCGGGATGGAGAATTTGCGGGAATCGGCACTGGAACCCGCTTATCGATGGGCACGAACTCGCGCTCGGCATATCCGGTATAGATCTGGCGCGGGCGCGCGATTTTTTGCTCGGGATCGGTGATCAGTTCCTGCCACTGCGCCAGCCAGCCCGCGGTGCGCGGAATGGCGAACAGCACGGTAAACATCTCTGGCCGGAAGCCCATCGCCTGATACATGATGCCGGAGTAGAAGTCGACGTTGGGATAGAGTTTGCGCTTCACGAAATAGTCGTCCTCGAGGGCGATGCGTTCGAGTTCCAGCGCGATATCGAGCTTCGGGCTGCGTCCGGTGACTTCGAAGACCTGCTCGGCGCTCCAGCGGATGATCTTCGCGCGCGGATCATAATTCTTGTAGATGCGGTGCCCGAAACCCATCAGCTTGATCTCGCCTGACTTCACGCGCTTGATGTAGGCGGGAACGTGATCTTTCGATCCAATCTCGTCGAGCATCTTGAGAACTTCTTCATTGGCTCCTCCGTGCAAAGGCCCGGCCAGCGCCGAGGCGGCCGAGGCGACTGACAAGTAAGGATCGGCCTGCGAACTGCTCACCGAGCGCATGGCGTTGGTGCTGCAGTTCTGTTCATGGTCGGCATGCAGAATGAAGAGAATGTCGAGAGCGCGCGCAATTGCGGGCTGGGCCACGTATTTGGGCTCGACCATTTTCCACAACATGTTCATGAAATTTTCGGTATAGCTCAGATCGTTGTCGGGATAGACGTAGGGAAATCCCACATTGTGCCGGTACGACATGGCTGCGATGGAAGGCACCTTGCCGATGAGCCGGGAAATCTGGTGTAAACGGTTAGCCGGATCGTGCACGTTCTTGGCGTCGGGATAAAAGCTCGACAAGGCCGCAATCGTGCTCACGAACATCGCCATCGGGTGCGAGGAATAGCGGAAACCCTCCATGAATTTCTTGGTGGTTTCATGCAGCATGGTGTGGTGGGTGACGTCGTAGACCCAGGCCTTCAGCTCTTTCTCAGTGGGAAGTTCGCCGTGCAGCAGCAGGTGGGCGACTTCGAGGAAGGTGCAGCGCTCGGCCAGAACTTCAATGGGATATCCGCGATAACGCAGGATGCCCTTGTCGCCGTCAATGTAGGTAATGGCGCTCCTGCATGACGCGGTGTTCATGAACGCGGGATCGTAGGTCATCAGCCCGAAATCATCGGCGCCGGTTTTAATCTGGCGCAAGTCCATCGCCCGAATGGTGCCGTTCTCGACCGGAACCGTGTACGTCTTGTTGGTGCGATTGTCGGTGATGGTGAGTGTGTTCTCTGCCATGAAATCTTCCGCCTTATCAAGATCAGTAATCAGTATCCGTAATCAGTATGCGCAGTCAGTATCCGTGACGACGTCAGTGCGCTGCTAAATCAAGCATAGTCGAGCCAGCACGTGTTTCCCAAATTCAATTTGTAACTGAAGATCACTGGTTCGAGATCACTGGTCGCCGGGAGAGTGCTTGCATGCGATTTTATGCGAAATCGGGCTTTGCCGTGAGTCCGGCAGTATTCCGGGCAGGATGCCCGGCAGTGTTGTCACGCAATATGCTCAGAAGATCAAAAAGCATTCCCGGCTCTGGCTCTCACTGGGCGGACGTGGGCTTGAGAGCGTAGTAGCCTGAGCGCGCCTGGACGCTGACCTTCTCTGCCTCTGCGCCGGTTACCTTGACTCTTAGCTTATGAAATTTTCCATCCAGCTTTTGCGGTGAGAAGCCAAGGAGGTAGATATATTCCGGCACGTCCGCCGTCTGGCGGAAACCTTCTTGAAGATTATTGTTGTTGTGGAAAAACATCCCGCCGGTGCCGTAGGCCAGGTCGGCCAATACTGCGCTCCTCGCGGTGGCTTCATCCCGGTCGAATAAGGCTCTGCCGAAATCCTCGCTGTTGCTGCCGGATATCCCGGTGGCGGGAACGCCCTGCACATCGAGAGTATTGAAGACGATTCCCGCCCGCACCGCCTGATCGACCAGAGACATTTCCCTGTCCTGCGCTTCGGGAGCAACCGTCAGAAAACCGGCGGAGACCAGAACAATACTGCGGCGGCCGGGCATGGCCGCAGTTCTCGCGATCACATCATTCAAGACCTGCAGCGTGCGCTCGCTTTCTACTCTGCCTATGCTCACGACTTCCAAGGCCTTGGCAGTGGCGATGCCCTTTGCCGCGGCCGCCGTGACGCCCGCGCAGCGCATAGTTTCATCCACCGCCAGAGCGCTCGCGCCCGCATCGCCCTGATTCGCGATCAAATCCGCCATGTAGTAGCTCACCGGCGGGCATTCCGATGTCACGTGCGAATGCGGTTTCAACATCCGCAGGACGGCTTGCAACTTCTCGCGGTCGGACGTGAAGTCGAGTCCGATCTGGCCGGATGTGGTAAAAACCGCCGCCTGATCCACCGGATGCAACGCGGAGAGATGCCGTTCCGCGGCCGCGATAACATTCGCAAGGTCTTCGAACGTGGTTTGAAGATCGTCGAAAACGTAGGCGACGTTATTTTGATTCTGCGCCGCCGGGTTCAGGTTTGGGTCCGCTGATCGATCCGCGGCAGTATCCGCGGAAGGCGGGCTCGGAGCCGTCTGTTCCGCAGACCCCGGTTTTAGCTGGCCCTTTTCCTTCTCCACGGCAAAGCTGCTGATCGGCTGCGGCTTGCGCTCATCGAACAGCAGGAAATCTTTCTTGCCGAGATTTCCGACCGCCTGTCCCTTCGTGTCGCGCACCACCACGCTCACCGGCACGAGCCTCACGCTCACCTTGAAAACGGTTTCAGGCGCGCTGTCCGAAGGCGGAGACACAGGCAGCGCGGACGGCGCGGTACGATTGGCGCTCGCCTGCCGTTCTGCGTTGCTCTCCCGCTGCTTTTCCAGCACAGCCATTTTCCAGATTGCTCCCACCGTGGCCGCATTCAAGTCGGCTTGTTGTTCGGCCTCGAGCCGGGCCGCGTCTTCGCGCACCGCCTGCTCGCGCAGGATGGCATAAATCTTTTCGTCCTCTTCTGCTTCCCTTTTCAGGGCGTCTGCGGAACCTGCCTCCGCCGGGCTCGACCCCGCCAAAGTTGAGCCCGAGGACTGGCCGCCGAATGCGCCCTGCGCCAGGTTCAACACCATGCGAGCTTTCGCCCGAAAGCGATGGCAGCCGCTAAACTGCACCACGTTTCGGGTGGGTTCCATGCCTTGATATTTGGTTGCAACGCTCGACTCAACCGGAAGCACGAAGGCGGTGCCATCGCCAAAGGCGACCCTGTCATAGTCGATCAGGATCTCGGCAGCCTGCATGGGAAACGATGGAGGCAGATCTTTCGCCGAGGAACGGAATCGCAGCACTGCGCCGGTTTTCTGATCGATCCACAACTCTCCTCCATAGGGCGGCGCGGCTACCTGGTCCTGGCCCCGCAGTTCCCACAGGGGCTCGTTCTGCCGAGCAATTTGAAAGGTGAACACCCAGGCGGCATGCGTCTCGAGTTTGCTCTCAATTTTGTTTTCAATTTTCTTAAGCCCGGAAAACTCGAATACAGCGTGGTTCCCGGAGTAAAAAATAGCGCGCAGGTTGCCCTCAAATTGTCCGCTCGACCAGAGCCCCGCCGCTTTCCCCTCGGCGTCGGAAACCGACCTGCCGTTCAGTCGCAGATCGCTGTAGGACTCGTTTCCATCTTCATATCGCACCGTGGCCGTGATCAGGTCGACGGGCTCGCGGTTTTGGCCCTGGTAGCGGGAAGTCTCCTGCCGGCAGACAAAGTTCGGCATGTCTCGCGGCAGCGCGATCGCATATTCGCACACTCCGTGCAGCGCCTCGGCATGAGGAATATTGGCGGGCAGCCAGGCGCAGAAGTCGGAGCCGGCACGAAGCTCGCCTTGCTTTAGAGGGACTTGTTCGGCTGCGGGAGCCGCGCCGAGAGCCACGCTGCTGCCATTCTTGAGATCGGCCATGACCTTGCCACCGAGGCGTTCGATGGCCAGCAGAGTGGCTTCCTTCGGGGACACTGAAGCTTCGCTTTTCGCAATACCGATCGAGTACGACACGCCATCGATGGCGCGCCGAAGTTGGTACTCGGCGGTTGCCGTAGTTACTGCGACATTCTCTCCGGGACCACCGTTAGCCGCCTCAAACCTGTACGAGGTCTCGACCGGCTGTACCAGACTGTAGAGCACGAACTGGCAGTTCTTTTCCCGCGCTTCGGCGATCGCCTTGCTTCCCGGTGGTGCGTCCAGCGCGACGGCCTGCAGCGACAGATTCAGTTTCTTATCGAACTTGCGCTGGTTGAGCGTCTTCAGCAGACGGTCTCTCACCTGACTGTCCGGTACGTCTTTTTCGCCGCTAGTCGGCAGCGTCACGCCAATGCGCACGATTGTTGGCTCTTGAGCGACCGCGGAGACACCGGAAAAACACAGGAGGGAAAGCAGCGCCAGTAGAAGGGTGAATCGCATGTTTCGAATTGCAGCGCCAGAAAAAGCAAAACCGGCGGCCACGGCCGCCGGTCAGGCGATCTCAGCTTTAGTTCGAAGAATCGTCGCGCCGTTTCAGGGTTGGACGGTCGTCGTCGCTTTGCGTCGTGCTGCCGGAGTTGTCCGAGGTATTCGACGTCCGCCGCAGGCTGGGCTTGTTCGAATCTTTCTCGTCGATCACTTTATGCTTGTTCTCGATGGCCGCCAGCCTGGCCTTAACCTCGTCAAATTCCGAAGTGGTCACGACGTACTGAGGCTTGGCGGGGAGAATCTTTCGTATCTCTTCTTGCGATTTCTCGATCCGGTCGGGAGTCTGAGGATGGGTCGAGAAGGCTTTCGACAGCGTCCCCGGCTTCTTTTTCTCCATGGCCTGAATCTTTTCGAAGAACGATACGAAGGCCGACGGATCGTATCCGGCGCGGTACATATACTGCACCCCCAGGTAGTCGGCCTGCGCCTCGAAGGTGCGCGAGAAGTGCAGGTAGGTCAGCGGAATGCCGAGGCCCATGCCCTCGTAAATTCCGTAGCCGATTGCGCCGCCCATGAAGATGGCGGGCAGCGAGGCAAGTTGGAGGAGTTGGATGCGGGTCATTTCGCGTCCGTAGTGGCAGGCGGCCACATGGGCGATTTCATGCGCCATTACGCCCGCCATCTCCGCTTCTTCGTCGGCCGCGAGAATCAATCCGGAATTCACATAGAAAAATCCACCGGGCAGCGCCATGGCGTTGACCACGTCGGAATCAATCACTTTGATCGTGAACGGCACCTGGGCGTCCGAGTTGCGCACGATATTCTGGCCCACCCGGTTCACATACTCGGTGATCACTGGGTCGTTCACCAGTTTGATTTGCGATTCGATCATCTGCGAGAACTTGCGGCCGTCGGCAACCTGATGCTCCACCGTGTACCAGTTGCCTACGCCGCGACCGCAGCCCACATTGCGGTTACCCACGGCATCAACGTCGGTGGCGCCGCCGTCATGCTTGATCTGGCTGTCATCCGCCGTGGGAAGCGATGCCGGCGCCTGCGCGGGCGCATTCTGCACATCCCCTGATTTCGGCTGATCTTTATCCTGATCGGAAACTTGCGCAAACATCCAGGGTCCCACGCTGAACGCCGCCAACGCCATCGCGCTTGCCAGCCACCTGAGTTTCATAGGGTACTCCTTGCGCTCGATTATACGCCCGCAGGGGAAGACACCAAGACCGAATCTTAAGTCTGGTGGTTGGACGCGGCGAGCCGGGCTTGGGGTTATCCGTACGACCCGATAAAGATCGACGTGGGTGCTGTCGTCGCCGCTGGCCGATTCAGGGGTCGCGAAATCGTCCGAAACCGTCCGGCCGAACTCTTCCCTGATTGGAAAGCCAACGCCCTGAATGCCACGGGGGACGCGCTTTTCCCTTGACACCTGGGAGGCTCGATAAGAGAATGGACGGCGGTTTGTCAGCCCTCCCCCCTTCTTGAGCTGACTGGTTTCCCCATTCCATAAGTCTTATAGCCTTGGTCTTGGAAAGTCTCGTCCTGGGAGTTTGAGTTCCTTGTGGAATGGCGCGTTTGAAGGTCCCCCGATCTGGGTGCGTGATTTAGAAAAGCGGAGAAAGCGGAAATAACAATGAAAAGCACATTGCGTAGTGGTTTGTCTGCGGTCGGAATACTTACTGGCAGGCTTTTTGGCGGCTTTGTCCCTGCTGGCGTGACCTCTATCGGTTTGCCCCTTACTGGTTTGGCGCTGGCTGGTCTGCTCTTTGCTGGTGTTGGGGCGCAGGTAGCTTCCGCTCAGACCTTCGGTTTCCCGGCGTCGACCGGATTCACCACAAGCAATGTGTGCGCCAACAGCGCCACCCCGCCGCCCTCCTGCCAGGTTCTGACGGTTGGTTCTCCGTCGCTGCCGACGGTGGTGACCGGCGGCATTTTGCAGCTGAACACGGCCAATCTAAATCAGCACGCTGCGGCCTGGTACTACCTCCCGCAACCGCTCTCGACGGGATTCACGACGGCCTTCCAGTTTCAGATTACGAGCACGAACGCCTGCTTCTCCTGCAGCTTCCCTGCCGACGGCATGGCGCTGGTCATCCAGAATGATCCAGCCGGCACGGGCGCGCTCGGCTACACCGGAGACGGGCAGAACATGTCGTATGGCAACAACGACGTCTCCACCGCCAGTGGCCCCGGAAACGCCATCACCAACAGTCTTGCCATTGAACTCGACACCTATCTGAACACCAATTACAGCGACCCGAACGGCAACCACATCGCCGTCCAAAGCTGCGGACCCAATAATCCCAGCACGCTCACGCCCAACAGCGCGGACCACGACTACGTCTGCCCGAACGGCAGCCTGGCGGCCATCGCCCTGCAGGAACTGCCCGTCGGCCTGTCATTGTCGGACGGAAATTCGCACACCATCACCGTGAATTATCTGCCGCCGGGAAACTGCACCAGCAGCTGCAACAATCTGGTCGTATACATGGACAGCACTCTGATCCTGCAGACCACCTTGAACCTGGCCACGCAGCTGAACCTGACCGCGAACGGCAGCGCCTACATTGGACTTACCTCGGCCACGGGTGGATCGGTCGAAAACAACAATATTCTGAGCTGGTCATTCAGCTCTCTGCCGCTCGCGCCGATCACCATCAACCAGCCGCTGCAGACCACCACCACCACCTTCAATTACACCCCCACGCTGAGTGCGATTGCCGACTACTCGCAAAGCGGACTGGGCAGCGGCGCTTTCACCGGTGTGACCATGCAGGGGACGGTGCAGACGATTACGACTCAGCAGTTCACCCAACTGGTGCAGAACACTCCGTTCCAGGGAACTACCTGTCAGCTGCAGGACACGGGTGGCGGCAATTACGGTTGCGTGCTCACCACGGATCTATGCACGACTTCGACCAGCAGCAATCCCACTGGGGCGAACTGTCCCAACACCGGCACCAACGCCCTGATCAACGTTTCGAACACCTATAACCTCGATCCGACCCAGAAGCCGATCGTCAATCCCGGTTACATTATGGGTTCGGACAACGCCCTGACCTGCGAAAACCAGGACAACATCTGCAAAGGGCTGGTGAACATTTTCACCGGCATCAGCGGCGACCCGACTACCAACGGGAAAACCAACAACTTCAACTCCACCCTGATTCCGATTCTCGGCGTGGTTCAGCCGAGCACCGCTGTGACTACGACGCCTGCGCTGAACCAGGGATGGACGAATCAGAGTGTGACGCTCAATTTCAACAGCACAGACATTGTTCCGAGCAACAATACCAATCCGCCGTCGCCACTGCCGACCGTTACCAGCATTAATTACTCGGCCACGGGCGCGAACCTGCCCAGCCCGGCGACGGGAACGTTCACAGGAACCACCGGATCGATCGTCATCCCTAACCTCGCTCAAGGCGCGACGGTAGTCACGTTCTACGGCTCCGATAATGCTGGGACGGTCGAGAGCACCACCACGAATAGCAACGGGCAGGTGAGCAGCGCCAGTCCCACATTCACGGTCCAGGTCGATACCGTTCCTCCGACAGTGACTTGCACCCCGCCGGCTCCCGCGTGGTCTGCGATTGACGTAGTCGTTCCCTGCACCGCCAGCGACAACGCAGGCGGCTCAGGCCTGGTAGGCCCGGCTTCGTTCAACGTCACGACCAACGTACCGGTTGGAACGGAAACGAACAGCGCCACCATCGCGGCCGTCACCGCGCAGGATATCGCCGGCAACACCTCCGCTCCGCAAGGCCCGTTTGGCCCGTTCGAAGTGGACAAGAAGGCACCAGGCATCAACGGTCCGACAATTTCGCCGGCGTCACCAGTCTTCGGGCAATCGGTTACGGCTAACTACAGCTGCACCGACGGCGGTTCGGGCGTAGTGCTCTGCGGACCCTCGGGTTCAGCGACGATCCCTCCGACCGGAAACACCGGGACGCTGAGCACTGCAGTCTCCGGCGCGACGGGATCGCACACCGTCACCATCAACGCGCAGGATGCCGTCGGCAACGTGACTACGCCGGTCACCGTTAGCTACACAGTCGGGCAAGCAGCGCCGGTCATCACGTGGCCAGCGCCCGCCGCGATCACTTATGGCACGACTCTCAGCGGCACACAGCTCGACGCGAGTGCCAGCGTACCGGGAACCTTCGTCTACTCTCCGGCCGCGGGGACGACTTTGAACGCGGGCAGTCAAACTCTGTCGGTGACCTTCACGCCGACTGATACCACCGACTACGCGAGTGCCTCCGCCAGCGTCACGTTGCAGGTGAACAAGGCAGCTTCGACGATCACTTGGGCGACGCCCTCCGCGATCACTTATGGCACCGGGCTGAGCGCGACCCAACTCGACGCAACCGCCAACGTTGCTGGAACCTTCGCTTATTCTCCGGCGGCGGGAACCGTGTTGACTGCGGGCAGTCAAACCCTGTCGGTGACGTTCACACCATCGAATCCCACCGACTACTCGATCGCCACCGCTAGCGTAACCTTGCAGGTGAACAAAGCCACGCCGACGGTCACTTGGGCGACACCCTCTGCCATAACCTACGGCACAACTCTCACCGCCGCACAGCTCGATGCAACCGCCAGCGTTCCTGGAATATTCGTCTATTCTCCAGGCGCCGGAACGTTGCTGACCGCTGGCAATCAAACGCTGACGGTTACGTTCACGCCGACCGATTCGGTGGACTATACGTCGGCGGCTGGTTCGGTGAGCTTGGTGGTGAATAAGGCCACGCCGATCCTTACCTGGCCAACGCCTGCATCCATAACCTACGGCACCCAGCTGAGTTCTACTCAGCTCGACGCCACCGCGAACGTACCGGGAACATTCGTCTACACGCCTGGTGCGGGCACGGTGCTGGCGGTTGGAAATCAAACGCTATCAGTCACCTTCACGCCGACGGATTCGGTGGACTACGTATCGGCGACCAAACAGGTCACGCTGGTAGTGACTCAGCCGGCGATTACACTTTCCCCGAGCAGCCTGAATTTCGGGAATGTGACGCTTGGCGGCATCGGGCTGCTGACGGAAACGGTCACAAATACGGGGTCGACCACATTGAAAATAACCAACGTTTCACTTTCACCCGGGACGCTTTCAACTTATGAAACCTTCCCCTTCCTGAGCCTCTGCCTGCCCAACCTGGCACCGGGCAAGAGCTGCGACATCTTCGTCAGCTTTCTTGCCACCAATCTAGGAACGCACACTGCGACACTGCTTATCACCGACAGCGCGACGGGCAGTCCGCAACAAATCCCGATCACCGGGACCGTAATCAAGGCAACCCACTAGGACTAGAGGCTGTTGCGAACAGAAAGTCACGGGCGAGATCTTCGGATCTCGCCCTTTTTCATAGTGTCGCATTGAAAAAAGATTTGTATCAGGACATCGCTTCAGCGATGCCGACGACAGCTTAGGGACGAGCGGCTTTAGCCGCTGGGGGCCTGTCCACGGTCGGAGGCTAAAGCCGGATTCAACTTCGCGCTGATCCGGCATGCCTCAAGGCAGGCCCTGATACGAATCTTCTTTCCGTGCCGGAAGTATTAGGGATTACAGGTCGGGAACGACATTTGCCTTACTGGGCGAACTGCGTCGTGGCTTCCGCGTACAGGAGTTTCAGGTCAGAACGCTCGATGACGTGCTCCGCTCCCTGCTCTTTGCGAATGTCGTCCAGCAGGCGCTGGCCCTCGCGATATTGCACGGTTGCTTCTGACGCGCTGCCTGAAAGCCGGAGAGACGTTCCGAGCAGCAAATGAATGCGGGCGCTCTCCAGGCGCAGCCCGAGCTTCTCGCTCTTGCTCAGGGTGCGCTGCAACTCCTCGCGGGCATGCGCATAATCCTTACTTTTGATCAAGGCCTCGGCGAGCGAAATGGAGCAGTCGACCGAGAGATATTTTGCGCCGAGAGAGTCGGCCTGCTGCCCTAAAGTTCGCAACTCGCCCGCAGCGGCCTGTGCATGCCCTTCGGCAATTTCCACCCTGGCCAGATTCAGCTTCGTCGTAAGGAGTACGGCTTTCTCCGAACTGTGTGCGGCCAAATGCAAAGCCTGCTGATAAGAATCCCTGGCCGATTTCACGTCACCCTGATAGAAGCTGGCATCGCCCTGGTGGTCGAGAATGGAGGCGCTCAAGCCGTCATTTTTCAGGCCTTGGGCCAAGCTCTGCGCTTCTTCCAGCGGTTTCGGCGATTCGGCGCCGCGGCCGGACTTGGCCAGAACTCCGCCCAGATCGTTCAGCGCCTGAGCCAAGCTGACGCTGCGGTCGCCAGCATCCCGAAATCCTTTTACCGCGTCTTGCAAGGCGCCAATGGCTGGCCCGAGGCGCCCCTGATATTCAAAGACTAAACCCAGGCTGTGCGAGACCACGGCCGCACCCTGATTGTTGCCGTCTTTGCGATAGAGTTCCAGGCCACGCATTTGCGACGTCATGGCCTGATCGTACTGGCCCAGGTTGGCGTAAGCTTCGCCCAGGTTGTGCAGCGTTTCAGCGATATCCGCCGGGACATTGAGTTTTTCGCGAAGCTGCAACGCCTGTTGCAGATAAGTAAGCGCGTCTTCGTTCTCACCCTTCTGCAGATACGCGTTACCGATATTGTTCAGGCAAAGCGCCTGGTAAGTTTCATCTCCGGCATCGCGCTCAATCTGCAATGCTTCTTTGAAGTTCTGCAGGGCCAGATCGGATTGTCCCCGCTCCGAATACAGGTCGCCCAGGTCAATGAGCGTGTCGCCTGCTTCTTTCTTGGCGCCAATCTCGCGGCGAATCTTCAGCGCATCGTTGTAGGCAGCCACGGCCGCGTCGGGCTTGCCGAGCGAAAGCTGCACCTGGGCTATTTCAGCCAGATTGGCGGCGACTCCGCGCTTCTGGTCGAGGTGCTGGTTGATGGCCATCGAGTCTTCATAGTTGCGCAAGGCCTCGGCCGGTTTGTTCATTAACTTATAAGCGATACCCGTGGCCTGGAGGATGAGGGCCTGCTGCTCCTGATTATCGAGATCGATGGCGATGTGGCGCGCCTGATCGAGCGGATCGAGTCCTTTTTGTGGATTGCCGGATTTGATCTCCACTCGTCCACTGGCCAGCAGCGCGTCCAGGTTCTTAGGGTCAGTTTGCAGCACTTTCGCATAGCTGGAACGCGCCTTGTCGAGATCGCCAGCATCTTCGTAGAGGCTGCCGAGGGCAAACTGCACGTCGAGATTATCGGGGAAACTTTTCGCCAGGTTCTCGTAGGCGGCGAGCGCCTTCTGATTATCCTTGGTCACCCGCGCCAGACTGGCTTCGATGAAATATCTTTGAGCTAAGGGAAGGTTCTGGCTCAAATCGACGGCATGCCGCGAAGCCTGTTCGGCTTCGGCGTCATATCCCAAGGCAGAATACGCTTCGCCCAGGCGCGAATACGCTACGGCGAATTGCGGATCTTCTTTCGTGGCGGCTTCGAGATCTTTCTTCGCTTCCAGATTGCTGCCCTGCCGCAACAATTGTGATCCCTGGTTGTAGTCGCGCAGCGCGTCGACCGAAGTCGAAGTCGGCTTGAAGGATTGCGCTTGCAGCTCTTTCACCAGATCGGGCGACAACGCGAGGTTCGTGCGAATCATCCCGGCCAGGCGGTCGACGGCCGCCGACAAGTCCTGCTGGTTGGCCGCCTCGGCCTTCACCTGGATGGTGCGATTGTGTTTGCGATCCTGCAGCGTGGCGTCGATGCGAATCTGCTCGCCGAGCTTGGTGTATTGGCCCCAGACCAGAGTGTCGGCGTTGGTGAATTCGGCAACGCGGCCGAGAGTCGCGGAGTCGGCGACGGAATTTGGCGCGATGCGCAGATCATGAAACACCTGCTGCACGCGGTCCGACGACACGGCGCGCAGATGCGCGGATTGGCCAACGTCAGTGCTCAACATGTCCGCCAGACTGGGCCCCAGCCAATCCCAGGATGCATCGCCAGAAGTATTTTGAAACGGAATCACCGCCAGGGACAAAGGTTGCGCCGCAGCTGCTTTTTTCGCCGCCGGCGAAAATAGCGGGCCGCGGTATACATAGCCCACAATCGCCAGCACCAGCACGGTGACGATGCCGCTGATCAGCGGCCAGTGAATCGTTCGCCCCCAGGGCTCGACGGCCGGTTGAAATCGCAGGTTGGCAGCCGCGCCTTTGCCCGAGTATGCGTCCAGATCGTGCAACAACTCGGCGGCATTCTGGTAGCGCAATTTCGGATCACGCTCCAGGCATTTGCTCACAATATTGCTGAGCGGCTGCGGAATCGTGCCATCGTGATCGGAAACCGGAATCGCGCGTTCCTGCGTACGCTTGATCAGGCTGGCGACAACGCTCTCGGCCGAGTACGGAGTTTTGCCGGTCAGCAACTCATAAAGAATTAAGCCGAGAGTAAACAGGTCGGAGCGCTGATCCAGATCCTTAGCCAGCGCCTGCTCCGGCGACATGTATTCCATGGTCCCGACGAGAGCACCGGTTTGGGTCATGCCTTGGCCCTCGACAGTGCGGGCCAGGCCGAAATCCATCAGCAGAATCCGCCCGCTGCCGTCGCGCATGATGTTCTGCGGCTTCAGGTCGCGGTGAATCACTCCCACAGCGTGCGTGGCTTCGAGGGCGCGGCAGATCTGCTCCGTGATCTCGACCGCTTCCTCGGGGGTAAATTTCTTCTTCTCGGTCGCGCGCTCCTGGATCAGAGCACGCAGGTCGACGCCGTCGACAAACTCCATGGTGATGAACTTCACGCCATCGGCGTCGCCCAGGTCGTAGATGCGGATCACATTCTTATGCGTGACCTGATGGGCCAGCAGCAGTTCCTGTTTGAAGCGCGCCAGAATCGACGGATTCGCCGCCAGTTCCGGGCGAATGAGCTTCAGCGCGACCGGACGGTCCAGTTCCCGGTCCATCGCCTTATAGACGGCGCCCATGCCGCCTTCACCTAGCATTTGCAGGATATCGTAACGCCCGCCCAGCACGTCGCCAGGTTGGAGAACGGGGGCGCTAGTCTTCAACCTTGCGCTCTCGCTCGGCTGAGCCCTTACCGGCCCCGGTCCGGTGTCGCGAGGCGACCGCGGCTTGGGCGTGAACTTGGCCCCGGCGTCCACGATAGTGGCCTCGGGATCCAGGTAGGAGTTCGAGAAGTCAACCAGAGTCGCTTCAGCGTCGGGAGGCGGGTTGGAAACAGCGCTGTCTCCTTTTGCGGGCACGCTTACGCCGGGCGAATTAGCCGCGTTGGTTGGATCACGAGGATCGTGCGGATCACTCCGCGGATTCCGGTTGAGCATGAGTCGCCTGGCTAGGGGGAAGATCGAACTGCCCCGAATGCCCCGCAAAAGGCATTAGAAGTCTATAAAGTATATACCGCAGGAAGCGCCCATGCCTGCGCCTTTTGGAGAGTGGAATCGTCCATGAACAAACACGTCTGGAGAGCGGTGATCGAGGTAACCTTCATCATTTTCCTGTTTTACGCCAATCTCCTGATGGGAGAATTTGAGCGCTCGGGCATGGGACGAAAGAATGGCTTGGTCTGGGCGGTCCGAGACGTTCTTACCACTCCGAATTTCGAAATTGCCATGATCGCGGCCCTGATCGGCTATCTATTCTTTGAGTTTCTGCGGAAGAAGTTCTAGAGGCATTTATGCGGAATGGCCGGGATGCCGATAGGAACCTAGAAGTAAGTGTTATGAAGTCGAACTCCGCCAGCGATTTCCGGACGCGCTGCTTTGCCATACTTGAGCTCGTGCACGCAACGAGCGCGCCTGTCCTCATCACAAAACGCAGTAAGCCGGTCGCCCTGCTTATGCCCGCCGAAAAGCCGCCGAAATTCATCGGACGCTTGAAGGGCATCTTCAAGCTTGTCGGCGATATCGAATCGCCAATCGTCCCGCTCGAAGATTGGGACTCACTGAAGTGATCGAGCGCGGGCGAGTCGCCCGCGCTCACACGATCGCTTAGTCGTAGTACTCCAACCCGAGGTGCGTGATCAGGTCCTCGCCCTTCAAGTGCCGCAGCGTGTTTTTCAGCTTCATCGATTGAATGAACAGATCGTGCTCTGGGTACAGTCCCGGCGGAGTCATCGGAGACTTGAAGTAGAAGCTGAGCCATTCCTGAATTCCCAGCCCGCGCAACTCGGAACTACGCTTCGCCAAGTCGAGGAACAGGACAAGATCCAGCACGATGGGCGCAGCCAGGATCGAATCGCGGCACAGGAAGTCGACCTTGATCTGCATGGGATAGCCCAGCCAGCCGAAGATGTCGATGTTGTCCCAGCCCTCTTTGTTGTCTCCGCGCGGCGGATAATAATTAATCCGCACTTTGTGGAACATGTTGCCGTAGAGTTCGGGATAAAGCTCGGGCTGCAGAATGTGTTCCAGCACCGAGAGCTTCGATTCCTCCTTGGTTTTGAACGAACCCGGATCGTCGAGCACCTCGCCGTCGCGATTACCCAGAATGTTGGTCGAGAACCATCCGTTCAGGCCCAGCATGCGGGCCTTGAAGGCCGGGGCAAGAACGGTTTTCATCAGGGTCTGGCCGGTTTTGAAATCCTTGCCGCAGATGGGAGCTTCATTCTTCCGCGATAATTCGAGCATCACCGGCAGATCGACCGTAAGATTCGGCGCGCCATTGGCGAACGGGACGCCTTCCATCAGAGACGCGTAGGCATAAATCATGGAAGGCGCAATGAGTTCATCGTTCGTGCGGAGCGCCTTCTCGAACGCCTTCACCGACTGATGGGCTTCGGTCGGCTCGATGAACGACTCGGTCGATCCGCACCACATGGTGACTAGACGGCTGGCGCCGCTGGTCTTGCGGAAGTCGCGGATGTCCTGGCGCAACTGTTCGGCGAGATCCATCTTCGTTTTGCCCTTCTTCACGTTGGGCCCGTCGATCTTCTTGACGTAGTTGTGATCGAAGACGGCGGAGCGCGGCTTGATCGACGAAAGAAATGGCTTCAACTGCTCCAGCAGCCGGTAGTCGAGCACGCCCGCATTCGAAGCGGCCTGGTACATATCGTCTTCAAAAATGTCCCAGCCGGTAAAGACCAGATCATCGAGTCCAGCCAGCGGGACGAACTCCTTGATTTTTGGCGAGCGACCGTCGGTACGCTTGCCTAGACGCACGGTGCCCATCTGAGTGAGGGATCCGATCGGCTTCGCGAGGCCTTTCCGGATGGCCTCGACGCCTGCAACGAATGTGGTAGCCACGGCGCCCATGCCGGGAATCATGACACCGAGCTTGCCTTTGGCGGGCTCGACGGTGCCGGTAACCGTCTCTGATTGAGCCTTATTGCCGCCACCTGTTTTTTTGCCACTCGTCTTTCCGACACTAGTTTTTCCGACGCTGGTTCGAGCCGCTAGTTTCATTTCGCGGCTGGCGCGCTCGGCATGAGCAAGAGCGGTTTCGCGGTGCTCATGCTCACGTGCCGCGGCAGAGGTTGAGAATTGCTTGCGGTGGCGGCGGCCGTCGGCATCCCACCAATCGGCCATAAAGACTCCCGGACGTTTTTGGTACATTTTATTCCCCTTCTGGTGGCGGTGGCTCGCCACCATTGTCACTGGGAATAATCTCATCTGAGACAGGAGGTTGGCAAGCTTGCGCGGCCAAACGTGGAAAATGCCGCTTCAGCTGCGTCCGGCGCTCGCTGAGGTGCAACGCGCTCCCTAGGAGCATCCCGCGTAATCGCCTGACTTCGGTACTGATCGGACAGCGTCTTCGTGGCACGCAAACACCCGATCTTCGGAATACGTTGCCTGCCAACGGTTACCATCGTCAGCGCAATCCCGATTTCTTCGTGCGCTCGCCTCATCCCTATCCGTTACTCTCCAGGAGGAGATGGGCTATGCGCTATCGGACCGCTGCTATCCTGACCGCCGTACTTGCCATTGTGAACGTCGGAATGTTCAGCCTGCCAGCCACCGTGTTGGCCGGTTTTCTTCCTTCCTTGGAACAGCGCGTAGACCCGCCGGCCTATGAACGAATTCTGCTTGGGGCCGCTGCATTCTGCATCGTATGGAAATGGATAGTCGCACTCCTTACGCCCCCGATTGTAGTGGCATTGTTCATCATCGCGGCACTCACCGGCGGAGCGCGGGTACACAAACCCAAGACGGGAGCCCCAGCGCCAACCACTCCGCCACCCACTCTTTGGAATCCCACCGCGGCAGCATGTTGGAGTCTGCTTTTTTCTCCGGCATTCGGGGCATTCCTCCACGCCCGAAACGCAGACGCAATGGGGCGCATAGACGAGGCGAAGGCGAACAGGGCATGGTTCTACGTCTCGGCCGCGTATCTTGGCCTCAAAGTTGTGACCATGTTTATTCCTCTCATCCCTGAGGGAGTCTTCCATTTGGTTGGCGTAGGTCTTTTATTGGGGTGGTTTTTCAGTCTCGGAGCTGGGCAAATAGCCTATGTTAAGGAGACTTGGCGGAATTGTTATCAGCCGAGGTCCTGGACCAAGCCGATGCTCGTCGCATTCTGTTTTCTAGCCGGCATCATTGTTATCGCAATGTCAGGGCAGCCACTGTTTTCGCGATGAGAGTGGACCTGGCATTCGATTGACTCGACGTCGCCATTTCGCTCACGACCGTCCGTTGTGGGTGCCCAAGCGATTACTTCCGTCACGCTACCTGCGCGAATGACTTCCATAGATTCTTTGAATTGGACTCTCTCTGCAACTTCCTGCATACTCGAATCACTTCGCTACTGGCTCTGTTTGCCACTCCCGCGAAGCTGCTGTTTGCGCGCCAGCCGTGCTGCGGTGCGCAATTCGTTTTGACCCCGTTGATCTCCACCACAATCTGAGCCCATGCCCCCGGCATTTGCGCGGGTAGCGTGCTCTTCAGACGCGCTTTTCCCTGCGTAACAAACAGGCGAAGAGCAAAAGGAGATTCCATGAAAGCCATTCGCAACTACGTTTACGCCGCAATTCTGGCGGCCAGTGCTCTAAACTTCACGCCTACTTTGGCTTCGGCCCAGGAGTCGGCGCACGGCAAGTTCACCCTCACCCACGAAGTTCACTGGGGCAACGCCAAGGTTCCGGCGGGAGAATACGAGTTCTCCTTCGATCCGGAAAGCGGATCGCGCGTGCTCAGCCTGAGCAAGTTGAACGGCAGTCGCGCCGGCTATATGCTGCTGGTGCCCGATACGGATGACGCCAAGCCGTCGAATCACAACCTGCTGGTGCTCGAATCCACCGCGGGCGGCAGCTACGTCAGCGCCATGCAACTGCCGGAGTTCGGCATGACGCTGCACTTCGCGGTGCCGACACAGACCGCGGAGGGGCGGTTTGCCAAGGCTGGCACTACGGCGGCGGCATTGGGCCAGTAGTTTCACGGCTTGCCATAACACGAGGGCGGATAGCGAACCGGCTATCCGCCCTTGCTGTTTTTGCGTTTTGAATCAGTCTGGATTATTGCTACCGTGGAAGAGCGGCGCTTCAGCGACACGTAAATCGAGCAAGATTGCTGCCGGCCTTAGCCGCGGGGACGGTTCTTCGCACCCTCTAGGTCGTCTGGATCTGCGAATTGCCGCGCACATCGTCACTTAACACGATAGCCTCCGCGATTTCCTTCATGGGCTTGCGCTTCTGCCGACTCTGCCGCTGCAGGGCCAGGTAGGCTTGCTCTTCGTTGAGGCCGAGATCGCGCTGCAGAATACCTTTAGCGCGCTCGACAATTTTTCTGGTCTGCAGCTGTTCGGCAAGCGTGGAATTGGCTTCTTCGAGGCGCGCTAGTTCGAGTTCTGCGCCCACCAG
>Ga0302324_100001508_pt1 | contig 56429 bp, 37 predicted proteins | sample Palsa_T0_1_FD_201949 | JGI IMG/M metagenome (GOLD analysis project Ga0302324, IMG submission 201949) | Peat permafrost microbial communities from Stordalen Mire near Abisko, Sweden - Palsa_T0_1 | ecosystem: Environmental > Terrestrial > Soil > Palsa > Peat permafrost | place: Sweden: Abisko...
GTATCCTGCGCGTCCAGTTGAACGATTTTTTCGATACGACGGAGCGGCTGCCGGAACTGGTGCTCGACGTGAAGCCGCACCCCCTGTTCGGGACGGGAATTTTTTACGAGGGAGAAACCGGGGCGGCCTACCTCCGGCAAACATTCGGGGTCGGGACAAATTTCCAGAACTACCAGACCCTCCGGTTCGACACTTTCCACCAGTTGCTTTATCCCCGCACGTACTTTGGATGGCTCTCGGTCACGCCCCGCGTCGGAGTGCGGGAGACCTACTATACGCAGTCGGGCGACACCCAGGCCGTGTCGGTGCTGGAGACCGAACAGATACCCGCCGGGCTCACCACGCTGGCCAAGACCGTTTCGGTGCCAACCACGGTGAACGAGCTCATCAGGGGTGGCGGCGTTGCCCGGACGGTGGTGGATGCCGGGCTGGAGGCCTCCTTCAAGTTCTCACGCTCCTTCGAGGACGTGCAGTCGCGGTTTTTGGGACTCGACGGTCTGCGGCACGTAGTGCAGCCATACACGGACTTTTCATGGGTCTACAGCGACCACGGCCCAAGCTCAATATTCCAGTTCGACCGCTTCCAACCCTCCGATCAGCTTCCGCCGCTCGATTTCCCGCAGTTCACGAGCGTGGACTCGATCACGAGCTGGACGATCTGGCGGTTCGGCGTTCGCAACCGGCTGGAGACGCGGCGCGACAACCTCACGTTCACCTGGCTGAGCCTGGACACCTATTTCGACTGGAACATCCAGCAGCCGGCGTTCCCGGGCGTCACCTTCCAGGATGGCGCCGTCTCGAATATTTTCAACGAGCTTCGCTTCAATCCGGTGCCGTGGGCAGGGCTGCAAGTGGATTCGCAGCTGCCGGTTTTGAAGACCGGTTTCACGGAGGTGAACACCTCGGTGAATTTCTTCGCCAACCCAAATTTGCAGTTCAATGTCGGCCATCGATACATCGAGGGGAATCCTTATTTCGTCGATAACAGCGACCTGACGTTCGGCACCTACTATCGGCTCAACGAGAATTGGGCGGTCAGCATGACCGATGAATATGAGTTCTTCTCGGGCACCCTCGAGAACCAGCAGTACCAAATCCACAGGGATCTGAGCAGTTGGATTTCCTCTTTGGGCGTCTATGTGCGAAATAACGGGGGCTCGAACGTGGACTACGGTGTGACCCTTACGTTCACGCTGAAGGACGCGCCACAGGCTTCGCTTCCGTTCACCTTCGACCCGTATAACAACACCAACAGATAAAGGACATTTTCCAAGATATGAGTATGGATCTATGCATCATCGGTTCCGGCTATGTCGGTTTGGTAAGCGGCGCTTGCTTCGCGGAGGTGGGCCACAGGGTCGTCTGCGTGGATAACGACCCGCGCAAGGTGGCCGCTTTGCAGGCGGGACGGATTCCGATCTACGAACCGGGGCTCGAAGATCTGGTTCATCGCAATGTCTCCGCGCAACGGTTGCGCTTCACGGAACGCATCGCGGAGGGCGTCGATAACTCGCAGGTCGTTTTCATCGCCGTCCCGACGCCGCCGCAGCCCGACGGCAGCGTGGACCTGAGCTTCATCGAAAAGGTCGCGCGCGAGATTGCCGGCGTGCTGAAAGATTACCGGGTCATCGTGGACAAGAGCACCGTCCCGGTGAAGACCGGGGAGAAAGTGGCGGAAACCATCAAGAGGTACAATCGCACCGGCGCGGAGTTCGACGTGGTGAGCAACCCCGAGTTTCTGCGGGAAGGCTGCGCGGTGGCCGATCTGATGAAACCGGACCGCGTCGTGATCGGTTCCTCGAGCGATCGCGCGCTCTCCTTGATGAAAAAAGTCTATGAGCCCTTCATGGCGCCCATCCTGGTGACCGACATCAACAGCGCCGAATTGATCAAACACGCGGCCAACTCCTTCCTCGCGCTCAAGATTTCCTACATCAACGCGGTTTCAGGCATCTGCGAGGCCAGCGGGGCGGACATCGAGAAGGTGGCGGACGGGATCGGGGCGGACAAACGCATCGGCCGCAGTTTTTTGAACGCCGGCCTCGGGTATGGAGGCTCCTGTTTTCCGAAGGACATCGCCGCGTTCATCGCGATCAGCGAGGCGCTGGGAGTGCCTTTCACCCTCTTGAAGGAAGTCCAGCGGATCAACAAGGACCAGAAGGAGCGTTTCTTGAAGGGCCTTCGGGACGCGCTCTGGGTCCTGCGCGAAAAGAAAATCGCCGTCTGGGGTCTCACATTCAAGCCCGATACGGACGACGTGCGCAGCTCGGTCGCAATCGAACTCATCAACGACCTGCTGCGCGAGGGCGCCCACGTCACGGCTTACGATCCCAAGGGAATGGAGAGGGCGGCCGAGGGGAAAATGGTGGAAGGGGCGCGCCTGGCGAATTCGGCCCTTGAAGCGGTCGATGGCGCGGAAGCGCTCGTGCTGGCGACGGAATGGGCGGAATTTGAAAACGTCGATCTTCGGGAGGTGAAGAAGCGGATGATGACTCCGATGATCTTTGACGGGCGCAATCTGTTCGATCCCGGGACGATGAAGGATCTTGGCTTCACCTACAGGGGCATCGGACGGCGCATCGACGCAGCCGGATAAACGCGCCGGGCAAAGCGCCGCGAGCATGCTAAATTGAGCCTGCCGCGAAGATCCCGCCCGCCGCCGGGGGCCGCGGCAAGCACAACCAGCGTCCGCCCATGCCAAACGCCAACCCGCGCGCCGCTTGCGTCCAGGCCCTTCTTCGTTGGGAAGAGGGCAGGGAATTTTCGGACGCGATCATCCATGAAACGCTGGCCGCCGGCGCGCTTGGCGCGTTGGATCGCTCCCTGCTTCTGGAAATGTTCTACGGGATATTGAGGAACCTGACACTGCTTGACTTCATCGCTTCGCGGCTTCGGGACGGGCCGGTGGATCCCTTGACGCGCCAGATACTCCGCCTCGGATTTTACCAGATATTCCTGACGCGGATTCCGCCCCACGCCGCCGTAAACGAAACCGTGAATCTCGCGGCGAAATCGCGCGCTCTCGTAAATGCCCTGCTGAGGCGAAGCCTGAGGGAGAAAGAAGAACTGGAGCGGGCGATTCGCGAAAGCCCGCTCGCGATCCGGTTTTCCCATCCCGACTTCCTGCTGGCGAGGTGGCGGAAACGGTTTGGAGAGGAAGCCGCGCGGAAGTTGTGCGAGTGGAACAATACTCCCGCCGAAGTCTATGTCCGGGCAAATACGCTGAAAGTCACCCCGGGCGAGTTGCTCCGCACGGGGCGGGGCGCGGAACCGTGCGCGGCGCACCCGCTGATGATCAAGGTGAAACAACTCCCGTTCTCCTGGATGGTGGGCGGGCTTTGCTACGTGCAGGATCCGGCCACGCTCCTCGCGTGCGAACTGCTGGCGCCGCAACCCGGCGAGACCATCCTCGATGCGTGCGCCGCGCCCGGAGGCAAGACGACCGCCATCGCCCAACTCATGGAGAACCGCGGAGAAATCGTCGCGTGCGACTGCTCGGCGCCGCGGCTGGCGCGGCTGAAGGAAAATCTAAACCGCCTGGGCGTCGCCAATACGAAGATCGTTTTGAAGGATTGGCTCGACGAAACGACGCCGTTCCAGAGGGAGACGTTCGATCGCATCCTCGTGGACGCCCCTTGCACGAATACCGGCGTGCTCCGGCGGCGAATCGACGCCAGGTGGCGGCTTGGCGTTTCGGACTTCGAGACGATGGCCCGGAAGCAGTCGCTTCTCCTCAAGGCGGTTGCGCCCCTTCTGAAAAAGGGAGGTGTCCTGGTTTACAGTTCGTGCAGCCTCGAGCGCGAGGAGAACGAAGGCGTGGTCGAGCGCATCGGAAAGCAAATCGATTTCCTGAAATTCGTGGAATCGAAAACGGCCCTGCCGTTTAGGGACGGGGTGGACGGGGCCTTCGCGGCGAAGTTCATCCGGTGACGATCTGGCGTCCGGCACGGACGCCCTACTCCAAAACCTGCCCATCGGCGGCGAGCCGGGTTTCGAGTTTCTCGTAATCGACCTGCTGCACCGGCACATGATTTTCCACAGCGAGAGCCGCGGCGGCGCCTGCGCTTTGTCCTAAAATCATGAAGACCGGTTCCATCCGAATCGACCCGTAAGCAATGTGCGAAGCGGAGACGCAAACCGGCACGAGCAGATTTCCGCACTCCGTGGCGCGGGGCACGATACATCCGTAATCGAGTCGATACGGTCCCTTGATGCGGCTCTGAATATCACCTTCATTGCGGACGTGGTGATTCGCGTCCGCGTAGCGTTGCACGTTGTGCGAATCCAATGTGTAAGCCCCCATGCCGATGCTGCGCCGCACCGAACTGCTATCCCGCACCAGCGGCTCCGTCACCACGTAATCGCTCACCATCCGTCGCGCCTCACGGATGTAAAGCTGCGGCGGCCAGTTGCCCGTATCGATAAACTCGTCCTTCGCCAAACCCCACCCTTTCAGATGGTCGCGGATTGCCTCGGGAACACGCGGATGATTTTGCAACGTCCAGATCAAGCCGAGTTGCCATATCTTGTGGGCCGTCTCGATCCGCCCGCGTGTGGCGTAATCGGCCTCGGGATAATCGTAATTCATTCCGATGTAGTCGGTCGAGATCCCGCCGGTATTGTTCGAATCGGTCTTGCGATTCGGCAGGGGGCTTAGCTTGAAGAAAGAGCCCTTCTGAGTCAGTTCGATCGCGCGAAAGAGCAACTCGTAATCCAAGTCCTTATACCCAGCCGGTTTCTCGACCGTCACACGGTTTTCCGGCACGTTGGTCAGGCACATCCGATAGCAGTAGGCCTGGATGCGTTTGTCGCCCGCGCCATCTTCGCCGCCGGCGTCCGGATTCACGCCGGGCAGCAGTCCGCTCTTCGGCTCGCCCTTGATTACATAGGGATCGATCCCCGGCGGAAGCTGATTTGCCTTCGCCTTTGCAGCCTGGATGCCGTCGATGCCCTCTCCATATTGGGCGTTGGCTTCACGACCCACCGTGTAGCTTACACCCGCCTTGGCCATCAAATCTCCTTCGTAGGTGGCGTCAATGAAGACCTCGGCGCGATAGGTACGTCCATCCTCCGTACGGAGAGTGGCCAGTTTCGCCCCGTCCTTGATCACGCCATTTTTGAGATCAAGCCGCGCATGGACCACCTGGATATTATTCTCCCTGATGAATTCCTGGAAGACCGCTTCGGCCACGTGAGGTTCAAAAGAAGTGGCCACTTGCAGTTCGTCGTTGAGGGCCGGTCCGCTCTGGCCCTTATTGCCGAATTCGCCGCGCCGTTCAAACCTCCAGGCTGCCTCCTGCTGGTAGCAGGCCCAAATTCGATGGAAATATTCACGCGCCAAGCCGCCCAGGATCTTCTCGTTGCCCATGTCGGTGAACCCGAGTCCGCCGCTGGTCAAGCCGCCCAGATGAACCGTTGGCGAAATGAGAAGAACCGAGCGCCCCATCCTATGCGCCTGGACCGCCGCCATGACTCCGGCAGGCGTTCCGCCATACACGCAAACTTCGACAGGAACAGGCGTTGCGCCGTCCTGCGCCTCAAGGTCATTCCTTTGGCCCAGCAGGATGAGCGCGCTGATAAATCGAGCCAAAGCCTTCCTCGAAAACTTCCAGCTAAAGCCGGGACACCAACGCCGGCATCGTTTGGCTGAGTTCATTGGAATTCCACAACATCAGGATTTCTGCCGTTTTCGCCCGGCAAAGATCCCGTACTGGATCGACCCGATATTATAAGCGAGCCAGATTCTGAAGATCGTCAACGCGAAAATCCGGTTGTGGCTGTGCCCGTTGAGCAAAAATTTAAGGTAAGCCGGTTTGCGCACCAGGTTTGAAACGAAGCGCCCGGCGCAGATGGGCCAGGTCTTTTTGACGCGCGCGCTTAGGTCCTCGAAGTGATCGACCACAAACCCCGCTGACTCGAAGAAGCGTTTGTATTCGGCCGCGGTGCCGATGCTTGGCATCCGTCCCTCGCGGCAGATCGGTTCGAGCAAGAGGCGATCCTCCCATGCGGAAGCGCCTTCCCTTGCAAGCCAGCTGCAAATGACGAGCCGGCCGCCGGGACGCACGAGCCGGCGCGCTTGCGCGAAGAAAGCGGGCTTATCCGGCATGTGCTCGGAACTCTCGACAGCAATGACCGAGTCGAAACTTTCGTCGGGGAGGGGATTTTGGAGCCAGTCGCCCAGGAGGTAGGAGGGGTTCGAGGAACCGGGAGCGGTCTGCACGGCGAACCGGAATTGCGCCGGAGAGAGGGTGATGCCGGTGACTTCCGCGCCGAGTTCACCCGCGAGAATGCGGGCGGCGGCGCCGTAGCCGCATCCCGCGTCGCATACGCGGCTGCCCGCTTTTACCTCCGCGTGATGCGCTACGAGATCGACCAACTGGCGCGTGGCTTTTTCCGGAGGGTCGCCCCGGCGCAGCCAGAGGCCGTGGTGGACGTGTTCCCCCCAGATTTCCCGGTAGAAACGATCCAGTTCATCGTAATGATGGGCGACCGCGTCGGTGCTGAGATGCAGGCGGGATTCGATCACGGAGCCGCCGCCTTCGCGGCATGCTGGTGGATGACGATCTCGACGCGCCGGTTGATCTGCTGCTGCTCGACCGTGCCGGTGGCGGGAGCGATGAGCTTCGTGCTGCCGAAGCCCTGCGTCTGAATCCTGGACGAGTCGATTCCCATGCTGGCGACGAGCCATTGTTTGACCGATTCAGCCCGGCGCGCGCTCAGAGTCAGGTTATAGTCGGGGGGGCCGAAGGAATCGGTATATCCCTCGATGCGGAAGACGGCGCGAGGGTTGCTTTGAATGAGCCTGCCGAGTTTTTCCAGGCTGCTGACGGCCCCCTCGCGCAGATCGGACTTGTCGTAGTCGAACAGCAGATCGGTCGGCATGAGAATCGGGCCGGCCTTCGTGCGTCCGGTTCCCGAAGAACTGAGCGCCTGATCGATGCTCTGAAAGCCCTTGGGCAGGGCGCTGCCCGCCGATCCGTCATCGCGGAGCACCAGCTTGGGGGCATTGGAAATCCTGGGATTATCCTTGATCAACTGGTTGCGAATCGACTGATCGACGTCCTGGTTGATCGAGCGGCTCACCTTTTGGCGCATCTCCTCGGTGGATTCGAGTTTTGTCATGTCCAATTTATCATTGGCCGGGACGATCGGTTTGGCGGGTTGCTTCGCCGCGGGCGTGGCAATCAATTCATCAAACGGCTTTTCCTCCGGCGGCGTCTCGACGTTCCGCATCGCCGTCGGCATGGTCACGAGCGGCTGTGCCGGCTCATTTTGCGTATCCAGCAGCTTTTCGGGGATGTCGACCCGGGTGGCATGGAACGGCCTCGGCACAAGCCGCTGCTCGACGGGGCCTACGCTGAATCCTTGAAGTTTCGCGTTCTTGAAGGTGATGAGAAGTCCCGCATGGAAGAGCAGCGAAAGGACGAGCGCGCCGAAAAGCCATCCGCGGATGCCCGGCGCCTGGCCGGCGTTCGACTGATAGGTCTCCAACGCTTTCATGATCGCCGTAACATACACGAACAAAGCGCGGTCTCAATTCCCGCCATGACCGTTGGAGTCCGGGGGTCGTTTACGTGCCGTAATGGAATCTAAGCTGCGCGATCAGGACACCGCCTTCAATGGCTCGATAGACGAGGCGATGCTCCGAGTCGATGCGGCGGGAGCAATAGCCACGAAAGGCGTGTTTGAGAGGTTCGGGCTTGCCGATTCCGGAGTGCGGGCTGCGAATGATGTCCTTCAACAGTTGGTTGATGCGCGACACCATTTTGGGGTCGGCCGCCTGCCAGAACGTGTAATCCTCCCACGCTTGCGGCGAAAAGATGAGGTTCACGCGTCGAGATTGACGTCGCGAACGACTCCTTTGCCGCTTTCGAGAGCGTGTATGGATTCGAGCAGCCGTTTGGTGTTGGCGGGGCTGCGCATGAGGTAAGCCGTTTCCTCGAGGGACTCGTAATCCTCCAACGACAGCATAACCACCGACTGGTCGCGGTTGCGGGTAATGATGACCGGCGTGTGGTCGTTGCAAACCCTATCCATCGTTTTGGCGAGATTCTCACGGGCGGCGGTGTAGCTGATGGCATTCATGATGGACAGGATACTGTCCAACGACACCCTCGTCAAGGTTCTCGTTTTCATGGGTGACGAGCAGGGTTTACCCCGGTTCTCCCCAAGTTTGGTGGCTCTGTCGGACCGGCGGAATTCAGGCGGACTTCCCTTACCTGCATCACCCATCGGTCCGTCCGCGGTCGATTCCACGCACCTCGGGAAGCTCGGCGAGTTGCACCAGGAACTCACGATGGTGCCTGTGGACAAAGCAGTATTCGATGTTCAATCGTTCCATTAGCGAGTCGCTTGGTTGAGGCGCTTCTTTCCGCCTTCCCGGCGGGACTTGATATTCATCGAGAAGCTCTTCAATCCTGACCGATGTTTTGCCGCCTTGCGCATCGAATACGATGCTCGCCGTCACAAATTTGCAGCTCCCGAGAACGCGTTGCTCCCATGCCGAGACGATCGTGAGGAGAATGACGATCAGCCCGCTGAGGGCCAGCCCGCCGCCCCCGTAGCCCGTGCCGACGAGCATTCCGTTGGCGGCCACGACCCAGATGGTCGCGGCGCTCGTCAGCCCAACAATACCGAAACGCCCGCGCAGGATCGCGCCTGCGCCAAGGAAACCGACTCCTGTAACGATTTGCGCGGCGATACGCCCCACATCCGTCTTGACCCCAGCGGGGCTGACCGCCGCGGCGGGCCCGAAGGAGATCATCGTGAAAACGGCGGCGCCGAGGGCTACCATCGTAAGGGTGCGGGTGCCGGTGGGTTTATTCTTCTTTTCGCGCTCGACGCCCACGGCCGCCCCGCACGCCGCGGCGACGATGGCGAGGGCTACGCTCGACCAGGGACTCGGAAGCAGGTTATTCCAATTGCCGGTGAGCCACTTCATTCCGCTTTCACCTCGCCGCGTTTTATGGCGTTGGTGAACGCCTTGTAATCCTTCTCCGTCTGCCGGGCGTAGGCCAGGGCGAACTTTTCGATGGCCTTGTCGAGCTTTCCCGATTTTCCGCAATAGCCGTCGATGGCCGCCGCGTCTCCCGTCCGCGCATGCGCCTTGGCGAGCGCTTCGCCGCAGACCAGGGCGTATTCGAGCAAACCGGGGCTCTTCAATTCGGAGGGATCGATGACGGCCTTGTGGTCGGCAAGCTGGCGGACGAGGAAATCCTTCCCATCGATCGTCGTCCAGCCCAGGAATATGTCCGTGGCGGCGGTCTGCATGCAGAGTTGCGCTTCCGCGACGCGCTGGCCCTGGTGCGCGAAGGGCGGGACTTCCGGCAGGTACGGCAGATAGCAGGAAAGGATCTCCTCTTTTACCTGGAGGAAGAGCGGATCGTCCAGGCCGTTTCCAAAGAAGAGGACGACGTAATCGCGGGTGCCGATGCTCCCCGTTCCAACAACCTTGAAGGCGACATCGACAGGTTTGTAGCCATCGAATACCCGGCGGCGTCCGGCGTTGAGTGTTTCGCGATAGGTTTTCAGCGAACAGAGCACCTTGCCCGCGGTTTCGTCCGGGACGTGTTCGAGCAGCGGCGGGTGGTCGTGGAATCGGGGGAAGCCGTCCGCCCCGGGCTCGGTCAGCTTCTTGAGGGTGCGTTCGGGTGTCGCGCGTTCCGCATTGTCCAGCACCGCGCGGACCGTGGCGTTCACCGAGCGCCTGCGGATTTCGTATTTTGCCAATTCGAGCACCTTCATTTCCGCGAAGCGATGCAGCGATTCCCGGTAGCGTTGAACCATCTCGCCGACCGCGTTCACGCAAACCTTGTCGCCATCCTTGGCCTCGCGCCCGGCGAGCACGATGCTCGTGGCCAGCCGCTTGAGATCCCATTCCCAGGGACCCGGCATGTTCTCGTCAAAATCGTTGATATCGAAAACCAGCCGGCCGTCGGGCGCGGCGAAGGCGCCCAGGTTCCGGACGTGCGCGTCGCCGCAGAGTTGCACGTGGATTCCGGTCGTGGGAGAGGAGGTTGCGAGGTCAGCCGCCATGACGGCGGCGGCGCCCCGAAAGAATCCGAAGGGCGAAGTGGCCATCCGCCCCATCTTTATCGGCACGAGACTCGGGACGCGCCCCGCGTTCGACACTTCCACGGTGCCGACAGGGTTCGGACGGCCGGCGGCGGGTTTCCAGATCGCGTGGGCTTCGCGGCTTACCCGCTCGCGCAGGCTTTTTCCCCAGGCGCTTCGCTCCGCGGAGGAGGCAATTCTTTTGTCGGTTGGGGGAAGCGTGTTCACAGCATGTCAGAAGAAAAACGGATAGCCGAGCTTCTTGAACGCCTCCTTCTGCTCTTTCAGGTAACGGTCGCCCAGTTCTTCAAAACCGTTCTTCTCTCGAAAATGGGCGAGGAATTCGTTTACCCGCGCCCTTAACTCCGGGTTGCCTTTGCGTATCCCGATTGCCCACGATTCCTCGTGGAATGGCTTCAGAATCGCCCGTGTCGTATCGGGGTTCGCCTGCCAATTCTTATAAACCGACATCTGGTCATAGATGAACGCGTCCGATTTGCCCTGGATGACCTCGAGCACGCAGGCCGCTTCCCGGTCGAACACGAGCTTCTGCGCGTTCTCGATATGCGCCTGCGCATAGACCTCGCCGGTCGTTCCCTTTTTTACGCAAATCGCCTTCCCGGGTTGATCGGCGTCCTCGATGCCGCGGATGTTCGATTTCGCGCCGACGAGCAGGCAGAGGCCGGTTTTTAGATAGGGGTCGGAAAAGTCGATCGACCCGGCCCGCTCGGGAGTGGCGGTCATCGAGGAAATGACGAGGTCGATCTTTCCTGTCTTGAGCGCCGGGATAAGCCCGTCGAAAGGCATATTTTCGATCACGACCTCGCGGCCCAGAAATTCCCCGAGTGCGTTAGCCAGATCCACGCTTATCCCCGCGGGATTTCCCTGCGTGTCGGCCATCTCGAAGGGCGGCGAGGCCAGCTCCATGCCCACGATCAATTCCTTCCGGGGCGCGTGCGAACATGCGCCGGCCAGACAGAGAAGCAGCAAAAACCAGATTCGATTCTTCATCGCCTGCGATAATATGAATGAACAGCCGTTCGCGCGAGTCTTACAAATGAGTTCCTTTTGGCGATTCCATGAATAGATTCCTCGCGATTCTCTGCTTCGTCCTTTGCGCCTCCGTCACATCGCGCGCCGATGCGCAGACCCCGGTTTCCTTCGGCTTTTTTTACAATTCGCTGGATCCTTACGGGCAGTGGGTGCAAGTCGGGGATTACGGCTACTGCTGGCATCCAAATAACGTCGGGCCGGATTGGCGGCCGTACGCGGACGGCTATTGGGCCTACACCGATGACGGTTGGACGTGGGTTTCTTACGAGGACTTCGGATGGATCACCTATCACTACGGCAGGTGGCTGCACGTGCAAGACTTCGGCTGGTGCTGGGCGCCCGATTACCAGTGGGCTCCGGCCTGGGTCTCGTGGAGGTGTGGCGACCAATACGTCGGCTGGGCTCCCTTGCCGCCCGAAGCCCGTTTCCAAGTGGATGCCGGGTTCGGCGCCGGGTGCGATGCCGAATATGACATCGGCCCCTCTTGCTACAATTTCTGCGAAATCGGTTCATTCGGGTCGCCTGCCCTCCTTTCCGTTCTCATCGATCCAAGCCGCAATGTGGCGCTTATCGACAACTCGGCGAACGTCACGAACGTCAGCTACAGAAATAATGCCATCGTGGACGGCGGCCCGGACTACCGGGTCCTGTCCGGAAGGAGCGCCAGGCCGATACAGAGCCTGCAACTGGTGCGCCGCACGGATCCCGGCATTGCGGGCAATGCCGCCTTTGCCCGGCAGATTGGCGGCCAGCTTGTCGTTATCGCTCCCAACGTCGCGCCGTCTTCGGCGGGCATGAGGCCGGCGCGCATCGCGCAAGTCCTGCCGCAGGAAAGAGTCGATAAGGGCTGGAATGGAATTTCAGACCCGAACCTGAAGGCGCGGCTCCGGGCAAAATTTTCTCAGGAAAGCGTTTCAGCCAGGCCAGGCGCGGTGAGCGGGTCCGTTCCGGCGGAAAATAGCACTCCGCGACGCGCGCAGCAGCCTTTCACGGAAACGGCGCCCGCCCCGAACCGCGAGGTGTTGCAGCCCTTCGTGCAGCCGTCGCCGGCTGTGCGCGGAGCCGTGATCGACGAACACGCGGTTCAAAGCGACCGGGAACAGAAGGAGAGAACGGAGCCGGCGCGCAACCAGGCCGTGCGGGAACAGGAGTTCGGAGAGAAGAGGCCGGCGCCGGGAAGCGTCCAGCCGCCCAGCAAGGAGGGTTATTCCAAGTCCGAGGCCGGCAAGGAAACAGAAAAGAGCACGCAGCAGCAGCAGCAACAACAGCAGTAGCCGCGCGCCCCGATTTTTTTTTGAGTGCCGGCGGCGCTAACCGGTCGCGCTTTGGGATGGTGAATCCGAGCGCTGCTCGGTGGCCGGGAAGTGCTTTTCCATGCACTCGGGGCAGAGACAGTGGCTGAAGCGGGCTTCGGAGTGGTTTTGGACGTAGCTCTCGACGGACTTCCAATAGCCTTCGTCATCGCGCACATTTTTGCACCACGCGCAGATCGGCAGCAAGCCGCTCAAGGTTTTCACCTTGGCCAGCGCATCCTGCAAGTCGTGCAGGAGTTGGGCGCGTTCCCGTTCGAGCTCGGACTTATAGACGGCAATATCGATGTTCATCTTCAGATGCCGCTGCTCGAACGGTTTCAGCAAATAGCCGAACGGTTCGGTGACTTTGGCGCGCTCGAGGATCTGGTCATTCGAGTTGGCCGTCAGGAAGATAACGGGAATCTTGCACCGCTCGCGGATGACGGCCGCGGCCTGGATGCCGTCCATGTCGCCCTTCAAGATGATGTCCATCAGCACGATGTCGGGATGCAGGCTCGTTGCCTTTTTTATGGCGTCTTCGCCCGTCATCGCGGCGCCGGCGACTCTGTAGCCCAGGCGTATGAGCCGATCCTGAAGATCCGCCGAGACGATCAATTCATCCTCGACGACCAATATGCGGAAGGGCGATGGCTGCAAAACGTTCATGAGTTCGCGTTGGTGGGGAACGTGACGCGAAATTCCGCGCCGCGGTTTCTGTGCAAGCTGAGTTCGCCGCCGATCTGCCGGGTGAGGATGCCGACAAGGCGCAGCCCAAGGGAAGGGGATGTCTCGATGTCGATTTCCTCATGGACGCCGGTGCCGTTGTCACTGACGACCAGAGTCAGTTCCTGGGAGCTTCCGCGAACGAGCTTTACTCGCACAACGCCTTCGGCGCGGCCATTGAAGCCGTGTTTGAGGCAGTTGGAGACCAGTTCGTTCGTGATGAGGCCAAGGGGGATGGCCGTGTCCAGACCCAGCGCGACGCGATCCACGTGAAGCTCGAAGCGAATGCCGGGCCGGGAGATGGCCGCGAAAAGCATCGAGAGAAGGCTCCGCAGGTAGTCGGGAAAATCGACTCTCGCGAGGCTGTCCGAACTGTAGAGTTTCTCATGGATGAGCGCCATGGACTTGATGCGCTCGCAGCATTCCCTGAAAATTTCCACCGTCGGCGGATCGCTGATGTAGCCGGACTGGAGCTGAAGGAGGCTCGAGACGATCTGCATGTTGTTCTTCACCCGGTGGTGGATCTCCTTCAAGAGGACTTCCTTTTCCGCGAGCGAGGCGCGTATTTTTTTCTCGGTGACCTTTCTCTCCGACATGTCGCGGCTGACCATGGATATGAATTGCACGACGCCCTTTTCATTCTTGTGCGAGGTGACCACTTGCGACACGGGAATCTCGTGGCCGTTGCGCGCCGAAAGCGCCGTCTCCCCGGTCCAGCTTCCTTCCCGGATCGCGGCCGGAATGGCTTCGCGCTGGAGGAGTTCAGCCGCCCAGGCGGGATGGAAATTTACGATCTTCGATTGGGTGATATCCGCGTCCGCCTTTAAACCGAGCATTTCACGACCGGCGCGATTCAAATAAACGGCATACCCGTTCACGTCGGCGATGCCGACAAAATCCGTCGTCGCCTCGGTGATGGAGACCAGCCGCTTCTGCGCGTCGGCGGCGCGCTTGCTCTCGGTGATGTCCTCGGCCACATAGCTGAAACGCGAATTGCCGTTTTCGCTTATGCCAATGAAATACACCGTGACGCTGAGAGCCTTCTGCTCGCCCTTGCCGTTCTCCAGACCGTATTCGAAATGAACCGGTTTTCGGTCGCGCTCGCTTTCCCGGTAGTGACGGGTCCAGAGCCGTATTTTCTCGGGGGACATTCCGATCTCCGACGAATAGTGGCCCTGGATCGCCTCCACCGTGGAACCCGCGAATGCCGCCGAGGTGGCGTTATCGGAGATGTGCCGGATGTCTTCTTCGCCAGGGGCGAGTTCGGCGACTCCCATCAACATCGGCGCGGTATCGAAGAAGCTGCGCAGCACCTTTTTGCTCTCGCGCAGGCTCTGCGTGATCCGTTCGGCGTCGGCGGCCTGGCTTTCCAATTTCTTCGTTTGATTTTCCAATTCTTTGTTGAGCGCGATCAACTCCGCGGTCCGCTCCGCCACCGTGGCTTCCACAAGAGCGGTGCCCCCCGTAATGACAAGCAGGACGCTCACCACCAGGCTCGTGAAGAGAAATGCCGCGGCGAGAACCGACCAGCCCAGCATCGATTGGTCGCCGCCAAGATAGGCGAGCGTCGGGAGAAACTCGAGCTGCCAGGTCCGCCCGCCGATCTGGATGGCGGTGGACCATACCTGCCTGGCCAGGTAGGGCGCCGGCCGCCCAAGCCCCGGTTCGGAAGCGAAGACGGAACGAGGCGTCGCCGCATCGGTAACGTCGTTGATTCTTAATTGCATGTCTTCCAAAAACGAGTCGTCAAGGGCGTACAGCACGATGTGATCCATGCGAAACACTCCGGTGACAAAGCCCCGCAGGCGCTGCCGCCGAAGCGCAACGAGATTCGCCGGAGGATCCGATTCGCCATCTCTCGCGGGGTGCAGGCTCTCGGAATCCGCGCCCCTTTCATAGACCGGGGCCACGAGGATGACCCCCGTGCTGTTCGCTTGACCCAACGGGAGCGGGATGGTCGCGCCCACCGTGCCAGCGTCGCGCGCATGGCGAAACGCCGCCAGGCGCGCCGGGTCGCTTGCCATATCGAAGCCGATCTGCAAATACCTGGCCGCGTCCGGCTCGATGTAAAAGAGGGGGAAGTGCTCTTCGCGCCGCGCCGCCGGGACGATCTCGCCGCCCACCAGATCCGTCAGTTGGAAATTGGGCAAGCCATTGCGTTGAGCCGCCTTCTCAAATTGCGCGCGGTGGTCTTCCGGCTCCCGGGGAACCCAGGAGAGAGCCTCGATCCCCCCGCGCAGCTTCAACGCCTCCTTCGCATAGAGGGAAAACTGTTCGGGACTCACTTCCGCCGAGGCTTCGAAAAAGCTTGCCAGATTACACAGGATCGCCTCATCCGCGCGCACGGCAAGCACGAACTGGCTGACCTGCTCCTTCGCTCGCCCGATGAACGCGCTTCGCCGCCGGGCGTCCTCGCTCCTTTGGAGAAGCCAGAATACCGCGCAGGCAAGCGCGAAGCAAACCGCCAGCGGAAAAGCGACGGATCGCCAGCGCTTTTGCCAGATCTCGCGCGGGCTGCCAAATGCGATCAAGATGAGCGTCCCAAAAAGCCATACCCCCAGGGTGTCGCCCACCCACCACGTGCTCCAATTTATGAACATGGCGCGGGCAGGCAGGATCCCCGCCAGCCACAGAGTGCCGACGCCCCAGGTTGCCGCCACCAGGCACCCGGCGGGTCCGCCCAAAGCCATGAAGGAAAAAATTTCCCTGTTCCGGATCAAGGCCGCGGGCCATCCCACAAAGCGCCGCACGAGCCAGCCGCCCGCCAATGCCTGTATGGCGGCCCCCATGCCGAGACTGGCGGCCACGGCGATTGACTTGAGGGTTGCCTCGAGACTCGAAGCGTCGAATCCCAGTCCAACATTGACACAGAACGATCCCAGCCAGACTCCCGGCCAGCAATCCGCGCCGAATTGGAGAAGGCTCACGAGCGCAATACCCGAGGGGGGCCATATGGCGGTGGCATAACTCGGAGGCACGGCCAGCGATAAGCCGAGCTTGCCGGAAATAAAATAGGCCAGGGCCAGCGAAAATACCTTCGCCGGCCAGACCCATATGCGCCGTGGAAATCTCATCAAAGCAGAATTGTGAAAGACTTGATAAGCCGATGCCGTGCCAGAGTAGGGATTTCTGTTTTTTTTCGCTGGGCGCCCGCCAAAAGGGAGGAAACTGGTCCCGCAAAAAAATAACTTTATTAAATGTTCATTTGAACATATTTCCTGGAAATGCGACCCTAAAGCATGGAGTACGTCGAGCTTCACGCCCGCAGCGCTTTCAGCTTTCTTCGCGGGGCTTCCCAGCCCGAGCAATTGGCGGAAACCGCGGCGCGGGGTGGGATGCCGGCCATGGCCCTGTGCGATCGCGACGGGGTTTACGCCGCGCCGCGCTTCTTCAACGCCGCCAGGGAACAGGGGCTGCGCCCGATCATCGGCAGCGAATTGACCATGGAGGACGGCGCCATCCTGCCGGTGCTCGTCGAAACGCGGACGGGGTATCGGAATCTCTGCGAACTGTTGACCCGCGCGCATCTCCGGGCGGCGAAATCCCGGAGCGCGGTGCGATGGGACGAACTGCCCGAGTTCGCGCCCGGGCTCGTGGCGCTCACGGGCGGCGGGGAGGGGCCGCTCGGGCCGTGTCAACCGGAGATCCTGGAAAGACTGGTCCAAATCTTCGGGCGGGGTGGGGTGTTCATGGAATTGCAGCGCCATTTCATCCGGGGCGAAAACGCAGCGGTCCAGCAACGGATGGCGCTGGCGGCGCGCAACCGCATCCCGCTCCTGGCGACAAACGGGGTGCTGTACGCCAAAACGGGCGGACGCGCCGTGCTCGACGTGTTTACTTGCATCCGGCATCACACCCATCTCGACGAGGCCGGGAAATTACTGAGCCGCAACGGCGAGCGGTATTTGAAGAGCGGCAGGGAGATGAAAGCGCTGTTCCACGACGTGCCGGAGGCAATCGAGAACACGGGGCGGCTGGCGGAGCGGCTTCAGTTTTCCCTCGAAAACCTCGGCTACGAGTTTCCGGTATATGAGACGCCGGAGGGCGAGCCGGCGTTTCTGCGGCGGGCGACGCTGGAAGGGGCCAGGCGGCGTTATGGGCGTCCGGGGCGAAAAGTGCTGCGGCAGCTAAAGCACGAACTGGATCTCATCAACAAACTTGGATTTGCAGGTTACTTCCTCATTGTGTGGGACATAGTAAACTTTTGCCGTGAAAACAGTATTATGGTTCAGGGGCGCGGCAGCGCGGCGAACAGCGCGGTCTGTTACTGCCTGGGGATCACGGCCGTGGACGCGGTCGGCAGCGATCTGCTATTCGAACGTTTCCTGAGCGAAGGCCGGAAGAGCTGGCCGGACATCGATCTGGATTTACCCAGCGGCGACCGGCGCGAGAGCGTGATACAGGAGATCTATCGGCGCTATGGGCGGCACGGCGCGGCGATGACGGCCAACGTCATCACCTATCGAGGCCGGAGCGCCGCGCGCGAGATCGGCAAGGCCCTCCATTTCTCCAACGACGCGCTGAACCGGTTTTCGACCTTGTTCGCCAATGGGGATTTCCCGCACACGCTGGATCTGGCGTCCCAGATGGAGCAGGCCGGGATCGCGCGCGAACATCCGCGCGCCGGGATCTTTGCGGCGCTGTACGGGGCGATTTACGGGCTGCCCCGGCACTTGGGGCAGCATTCCGGGGGGATGATCATCTGCCAGGGGAAGCTCGACCGGATCGTTCCCCTGGAAAACGCCTCGATGCCCGGCCGCGTGGTGGCGCAATGGGACAAGGACGATTGCGAAGAACTCGGGATCATCAAGGTCGATTTGCTGGGCCTCGGGATGATGTCGGTGCTCCAGGACACCATCGAATTGACGCGCCGGCGGGGGCGCCCGGTGGATCTCGCCCGGATTCCCAAGGACGACCCGGCGACTTACGAGATGATGCGCACTGCGGACACGATCGGCGTTTTCCAGATCGAAAGCCGCGCGCAGATGGCGACGCTGCCGCGGATGCAGCCAAAATGTTTTTACGACGTGGTCATAGAGGTGGCGATCATCCGCCCGGGCCCGATCCAGGGTGACATGGTGCACCCTTACCTGGCGCGAAGGGCGGGCCGTGAACCGGTCTCCTATTTCGATGAGCGGCTCGAGCCGGTGTTGAAGCGGACGCTGGGGGTGCCGCTCTTCCAGGAACAGATGCTGAAGATCGCGATGGTGATGGCCGATTTCTCCGGCAGCGAAGCCGAGGAACTGCGGCGCGCGCTCAGCTTTCACCGCTCCCAGGAAAGGATGCAAAGAGTCGAGGTGAAGCTCCGGCGCGCCATGGAAGGGAAGGGCGTTGCCGCGGATGTGATCGAAAAAATCCTCCAGGCGATCTCTTCCTTTGCGCTCTATGGATTTCCGGAATCGCACGCCATCAGCTTTGCCATCCTGGCTTACGGGAGCGCCTGGCTCAAAGCGCACCGCGCGCCGGAGTTCTACGCCAGCCTGCTCAACAACCAGCCGATGGGATTTTATTCCCCGGCGACGCTGGTAAAGGATGCGCGGCGTCACGGGGTGAGGATCCGCCCGGTGTGCGCGGCGCGGTCGGACTGGCACTGCGTGGTCCAGGAGGACGACTCGGTGCGGCTCGGGTTGTGCGTGGTGAACGGCTTCTCTCGCGAACTCGCGGAGCGCCTGCTGAAGAGCCGCGAAGAACGGGCGTTCGAGTCGCTCGCGGATTTCAAGGAACGGCTCTCACCGCACAAGGATGAACTGAGAGCGCTGGCGGAGATCGGGGCGTTGAACTGTTTCGCGGCGCACCGGCGCGAAGCCCTCTGGCACGCCGAAGAGCCGTTGCGCGGGAACGACCTCTTCGCCGGGAGGAGTGAGACAGGCGCGGCATCCCCCCTCCTCCCGATGACGCTGGTGGAACGGGTGCAGGCCGATTACGACGGCATGAACCTGACGACGGGGCCGCACCCGATGGCGCTCCTGCGTCCGCACTTGAAGGGCATCTGGCGCGCGGCCGATCTCCCCGGGGCGCGGCATGGCCAAACCGTGCGGATCGCGGGAAACGTCATCTGCCGGCAGCGGCCCGGGACGGCCAAAGGGTTTGTGTTCATCAGCCTCGAGGATGAAACGGGCGTCTCCAATGCGATCGTGGCGCCCGCGCTGTTCGAAAAGCTGCGATTGCGCATCACGCAGGAAGCTTTTTTGGTCATCGAAGGCAAAGTGCAGAATTCCGATAACGTGGTCTTGATTCAAGCCCGCGACATCCAGCCGCTGCCGCACGAGGGGCCGCTCGGCAGCCATTCGCACGATTTTCATTGAGTTGCCTGCCACGAAAGCCGGACAAATCAATCGATGGCTGACATTTACCACCGGGTCGCCTCGCCGACTCAGACCCAGGGCGATGCAAGGAGGCAGGAGAAGAGCGGCGAACTTTGGGGGCGGGCACCGATGGGAAGCGACATACCGGCAGTCCAGGCGTACACGGGGCCTTTGCCCAGAGGACGAAGGGGCATCGAATTTTCGACGGACATTGAGCCGGACTCGGGCTCGCCACCGGGGCAAGCGTATTGGCGCGGCCCTCGCGTGGGCGTAAAAGTCGAGGGTGACTTCGCCAAAATAAAGATTAGGGTAATCAAGAACACGCAGAACAAATGATTCGTACGCGATCCAGCATTTCCAAAAAGGGACTGTCTTCCCTCGCACGCCGGCAGATCAAGATCAGCCGATGGCCAAAGGGCTTGTCTTTGGCCGTGGCCGTTTTACGGCTTGAACCGGGTGAAATCGAAGATCGGTACGGTGTCCGCTTTGAAGAGTCCAACGACGGGTTGGATCGACTCAAGGCGGCGATCATCGAGACGGACTCGGGGGGTAAATACGCTCTGGTTCGCCATCAGGAGTGCTCATCGCCCGGGACCGAAGTCTGGATTGAAGCGGCGGCGCCTGATTCGGCTATCGCCCTCCGGGGAGTGCTGGAGCACCTCGGCGCCGGTTCCGAGGACGTGACGTGGGTACGTCCGGGCGTCATCCGTGGCAAAAGAGCGATCGACGGATCGAAGAAAGTGGCACCTGGAAGATTTGCTTTGAATGGGGGGAAGTGAGTGAATTATCCCTGATGCGGGGGAAATCATCGCGTCTCTTGTAAACCGTCGCAAAGTCACGACGCATCCAGCCGCTGCCGCACGAAGGCCTGCCCGGCAGCCATTTACACGATTTTCATTGATTCCCGTCATGGAATCGTCGAATGGTACGCGGCTCGCGCCCAACGCTTTCCCCCACGTATTTCCGACCATGAACAGAACGGCAAATCCGTGGGTGTGCGCCACGATTCTCTGGACTCTTGCGGCGCCGTCTCTGTTTGGCTCTTACTCGAACACGTCACCGCCGTTTGAGAAAACATCGCCGACCTATCAGTTGCCGGCGAATCCCCATCCGAGCCTGGCCGAACTGATCGCGGGGCTGAAAAAACGCTCCCTTCGCGAACCGAAAAATGCGGATGTCTGGTATCAGTTGGGACTCAGTTACGCGCTCGCGAATCGTACTCAGGACGCGGTGTCGGCGCTGCAAACGTCGGTAAAACTGGATTCCTTCCATATCAGGGCCTGGGAAAATCTGGGGATCAACCTGCATGAGGAAAACCGGGATGACGAGGCGCTGGCCGCCTTTCAAAAAGCGACGCAGGTCGGGGCCTCCGACGCGGATGTTTGGAATGATCTTGGAAACATTTTAATGATAAAAAATCGGCTCCCGGAAAGTGAAAATGCCCTGAACGAAGGCTTGAACCTTAGCCCGACTTACAAACGCCTTTGGAACAGCTTGGGACTATTGAAGGGCAAGCAGGGAGATTTGAAAGGAGCGACCGATGCCTATGCCAAGGCGGTGCAGATCGATCCCAAATACGCAATCGGTTGGAATAATTTAGGGGTAGCCCAGATGAAGATGAAAAACGATGAAGCCTTTGGGAGCTTTCAGAAGGCGATCCAGCTTGATCCCAAGTTCGAGCCTGCGTGGGCAAATCTGGCTGATTTTTATGGAGGCCATCGACAGTGGAAGGAGTCTCAGTCGGCCGCCCGGCAAGCCACCCTGTTGAATCCCGACGACGCCCGCGCCTTCCTTTCTCTGGCACTCAGTTCGAGTATGCTTCAAAACTGGGAGGAAGCGGTTGCGGCTTACAGCACGGCATTCGACCGGTTAAATGCGCGCGAAAAGCTCCCGATGACGGACTCTCTCTATGCGATGGGACTGGCGGAGTACGGCAGAGCCTGCGCCTGCTTCCATCACTACGAGGATGCCGATAAGCTTTTGGGGCAGGCGCTTGCCCTGGAACCAAATAACGCGCAGGTCTTTAAAAACATCGGCGTCGCGCGCATTGCGCAATCCCGAAACGCGGAGGCTTTGGAGGCGTTTCAAAAGGCGGTGGCTCTCCAGCCCAAGGACGCGCAAACCTGGCTTTATCTCGGCTCGCTCTACGAGTCTGGGCTGAATAAGCCGGCGGAGGCGCTCGATGCTTATCGGCAAGCGGCGGCTCTGGAACCTTCCAATGCCGAAGCGTGGTATGAGGGGGGCATGGCCGAGGAAGCGCTCAAAAATGATGCTAAAGCGGCTCAAGATGTTAGAAAGGCGCTCGAACTTGATCCTGCAAAAATCGCCGCCTGGCGTGCTCTCGCCGTCTTCACCTCCGATAGGGAGGAATCCGATAGGGCGATAGGCCAAGCCATTTCTCTCGATCCGAAAAATGGGACCAGTTACAGGGTGAAGGGCGGGGTCCAGATGGATCGTAAAAATTGGCCGGAAGCGGAAAAGGCGTTTCGCCAGGCTGCGGACCTGGAGAAAGGCAATTCGGTCGATTGGTATTTTCTCGGTCGCGTGCTTTCCGCCCAAAAACGGTTTGCGGAAGCGATTCCCGCCTTCAAGACGGCGATCCAGAATGGCTCCAGTGGGCCGATACCGCTGTTGGCCAGCTATTGGGGATTTTTGGGCGAGGCTCATATGAATCTGGTCCATGGGAAAGAACTCACCGAGTGGAAAAGCGCCCTGGACGCTTTCAACCACGCGACGGCTTTGGATCCCGCTCATTCTGCTTATTGGTATGAAGCGGCTCTTTGTGATCAAGCTCTCGGTGTTCGACCGGAAGCCGATGCCGCCATGCTGAAATGGAAGCAAGCGGGTGGTCTTCCTTCGAACGCCCCGAACCCGCTTGGCTCGGCGCCCAATCCGGAATCGATCCCGCAAGATGGCCCGTTTGCTGTTGCCAACTCGATCAAATCACTTATCCGCGGCAATCAATTCGATGAGGCGCTGAAGCTTGCCCGGCATGAGGCCGATGCGCATCCGGAAAGAGCTGTCGCCTGGTATTCTTTGGGGGATGTCCTGATGGCGGAAAAACGCTATGACGAAGCCGTTCCCCTCCTGGTCAAAGCCACCAACCTTGACCCAAAGTTTGGCCCCCCCTGGTTCGACCTGGGCGTCTCCCAGGCATCCCTGCAAAAATTCGATCAAGCCATCGACTCCTTTTGTAAATCGATCGATCTCATGCCCAATTTTCCGGACAGCTGGATCAACCTGATGAAATGTTATTTCGCCGAACACGCCCTTTCCGAAGGTGAGGATAAGATCGGGGACCTGGCCAAAGCGCACCCTCTATCTCCGTACGGATGGGAAGCTTTGGGAGAAATTCAATATGATTCCAAGATGTTCGCGACGGCCGTGACATCATTGCAAAAGGCGATCGACCTCAAGCCGGACTATGTCCACGGGCTGGACCAGTTGGGCTTGGCCCACGCTTATCTCAATGAAACCGACAAAGCGCTCGACTGCTTTCTTCGCGCCTCGCAGTTGCCTCCGGATGCCAGTGCGCAATTCGTTTTAAATCATCTCGGTTATATTTATTTTCTGATGGGGAACACGGACAAGGCCATCGAGGTCTATAAACAAGCCCTTGCCGCCGGTCCTCGAAACAAGGACATCCTCTGTAATATTATCGCGGCCTACGCGAAGGAAAAGCAGTGGGATCAGGCGAGAGCGGCATGCGCCACACTTGAGGAAGTCGATCCTTCGGATTCGGCCAGATTAAGTCGGACCTTTCCAAGCGCGGCCTCGGACGCGACTTCGGCATCGTTGCCGCCTTCTCCCTCCTCACCGCATTAGTTTTCTCGATTCTATTTGCAAGAGACCGGGAAAGCCAGCTCTCTGTTCCGCCTTCTGTTTCCGGCAAGTTGGCGGGGTTCCTGCTTTTAAATTATCTGTATGAGCGATATCGGAGCGGAAACTCTCACGGTGGCGGCGGCTGCCGCCGTCTCTCTTCCCTCGCGCCTGGAGCCGGCGCCGCCGCCCGTCGCAGCGGGGCGAATCGTTGCAAACGGCCATCCTGTCGGCGATACTTCCTCCGTGAAAAACCGGATCGAGGTGTTCGCCGAGCAGGTCAGCGGCATCATTGTCGGCAAAGAGCATACCGTCCGGCTTGCGGTGGCCTGTCTTATCGCGCGGGGGCATCTCTTGATCGAGGACATCCCGGGCGTCGGAAAAACGACGCTCGCGCACGCGCTGGCGAATTCGCTGGGGCTGGATTTTCGGCGCATCCAGTTCACGAGCGACCTGCTGCCCGCGGACATCCTGGGAAATTCGATCTTCGCCCAGGCGGAACAGCGGTTTATCTTTCACAAGGGACCGCTCTTTTCACAGGTGATTTTGATCGACGAAGTCAATCGCGCGACGCCGAAGACCCAAAGCGCCTTGCTGGAAGCGATGGAAGAAAATCACATCTCCATCGATGGCATCACGCATCCGCTGCCGAATCCGTTTTTTGTGATCGCGACACAGAACCCGCAGCAGCAGATCGGGACTTTCCCGCTGCCGGAATCGCAGCTCGACCGTTTTCTGATGCGGATCGAACTCGGGGTGCCGGACCGGGCAAGCGAGCGGGCGATGCTCCTGGGGATGGACCGGCGTGAACTCTTGAAAACGCTGCGGCCGGTTTTTTCGCCCGAAGTGTTGGAAGAAATCCAGGAGGCCGCGCGGCGTGTGCACGTGTCGGGGCCGCTCCTGGATTACCTCCAGGATCTGCTGGAAGCGAGCCGCCGGCGGCACCGGATGGGGCTTTCGCCGCGGGCGGGGCTGGCGCTCTTACACGCTTCGCAGGCGTGGGCTCTCATGCAGGGCCGCGACATGGTGCTGCCGGAGGACATCCAGGCCGTGGGCGTCGCCGTCATGGCGCACCGCCTCGGGCACGACGTCGAGAGTTCCGGAGAATCCGGCCGGGCGCTGGCGGAGAACCTGTTGCGTGCCGTGGGTGTTGGTTAGAGCCTCTTAAATGACGAAGCCCTTTCGAGGGAAAGTGTGGATCGTCCCGACCTGGAACGGGGCGGGGCTGGCTCTGCTGCTGTTCGGCACGTGGTACTCCGCCGCCAGCCAGGGAAATGGCGCGGCCTATCTCTTTCTGTTCGTTCTTACCGGGGTGGCCCTCGTCTCGATCATCCATACCTGGATGAATCTGCGGGACTGGGATCTGAGGCTCGAGCAGCCCGAACCGGCTTTTGCCGGGCAGGAGGTGGCGTGCCCCATCGAGGCGATCAATAGGTCGCGCACGCCATGCTACGCCTTGAAGGTGATGTTTTCCAGGGAGAGTTCCGCCTTGTTCCACGAGCTGGGGCCGGGAAAGGCTTCGCGAACGGAATTCCGGTTCATCGCGCCCCGGCGGGGAGCCCACAGGATCAGCAAGCTAAAGGTTATCACCGCCTACCCGCTCGGGTTTTTCAAGGGGAGCAGATGGGTCGGGGTGGACCAGCGGTATCTGGTTTACCCGAACCCGGGTGGGAATGAATCGTTGCCCGCCTCCCCCGGAAGCAGGGCGGTCTCGCGTGAGGGAGTGAAGCGGGAGGGGGATGATTTCGCGGGGATGCGCGGCTATCGGGAGGGCGAATCGCAGAGGCACATCGACTGGAAGGCAGTGGCCAGGGGCCAGCCGCTTCTGGTGAAACAGTTCGCCGGGGAGCAGGATGAGAAGATCTATCTCGATTGGGAGACGCTTTCCCCTCTCGGCAGGGAGGAGCGCCTCTCCCAGCTCGCCTTGTGGGTGATAAAGGCCGAACGCTCTCAATGCCTCTATGGATTGAGGCTCCCTGGAGTGACCATCGCGCCGGCGCGCGGGGAAGCCCAGTACCACCGCTGCCTGGGCGCGCTGGCCATTTATCCGGAGGATTTGTCTTGAGCGTGAGGACTTTCCAGCAGCGCGAAGACAGGATGCCCAGGCGGTCGCTGCTTTTTCTTTGCATCGCCATGGTATTGGCGGTCGCGCCGCTGGCGCTAAAGGTGCCTCTCTGGGCGTGCGCCCTGCTTCTCTCCGCCGCGTTCGGGCGCTTTCTTGCGGAGCGCTGGGTCGGTGGCTGGTGGATCTGGATGCTGGGAGCCGCTCTTTTCGTGGCCGGGATGGGCACCGCCTTGCTGCGCTACAATACGATCATCGGGCTGGAACCGGGGACGGTCGTCATGCTCGTCCTGGTCGCCCTGAAGTTTTTGGAGGCGAAATCGGCCAGGGACTTTCGAGTGCTGGTTTTGCTCGGGTATTTTCTTTGTTTAACGCTGTTGTTCTTTTCACAGGATTTCCTTGTCTGCATCTATGTGGGAGGTGTGTTCGTGGTGCTGACGGCGGCGCTGGTGCATCTCCAACTCGCGGGCTGGGGGGAAGACGAACACAAGCTCTGGCCCGCCACGCGCCTTTCCCTCATGCTGCTGGCCGAAGCGGCGCCCCTCATCGTGCTGATGTTCCTTTTATTTCCGCGCTTCGACGAAATATTTCGCTTTCAACTCAACAACACCGCGCTCGACAAAACCGGAATGTCCGACGATATGGCGCCCGGAAGCATTTCCCAGGTTGTGCTCTCCACGAAGGTTGCATTTCGAGCGGATTTTCCCGACGGGGACACTCCGTCGCAGGCCGGCCTGTATTGGCGGGGAGTGGTATTGTGGGATGAAGACGGGCTTCATTGGACGCATGGCGGGCCGCCCCCGGTCATCCAGCACGAACAACTCGGGGGCGCGCCTGTCAAGCAACGCATAACGCTGGAACCGCATGGCCGAAAATGGCTCTTTGCGCTCGACCGCCCCTACGGCGCGGTTATGGGAGCCACCTACACGCCCGGCGGAGCGCTGGAGAGCCGTCAGCCGATCATAAAGACCTTTAGTTACGAAGTCAGGTCGCGTCCCGAAAATCGGGACATGGTTCTCTCTCCGCAGATAAAACAGGCGGCGCTCGCCACGAATGGGATCACTCCCCAGGTTCAACAGCTCGTGGATTCCTGGCGGCGGACAGCGAAGTCCGACAGGGAAGTCATCGACCTGGCCTTGCGATATTTTCGCCGCGAGCATTTCGTTTACACGCTGTCGCCCGGCGGATATACGAACGATTCCATCGACGAGTTTCTCTTTCACCGGCGCACGGGATTTTGCGAGCATTACGCGGGGGCCTTCGCCGCCCTCATGCGCGTCGCCGGCATCCCGTCGCGCGTCGTCCTGGGGTACTTGGGCGGACAGGAAGGCTACGGCGGCTATGTCATCGTTCCCGAAAGTGACGCGCATGCCTGGACCGAGGTCTGGCTGCCGGACCGCGGCTGGCTGCGCGTGGACCCCACCGTCGTCGTAGCGCCCGAGCGGGTGAATGCCGGGCTGGAATCCTTTCTCGAATCAGCCGCCGCCGCCAGCGCGTTGGGCGGCCGGGCCGGGGCCGTTCCCGGCTTCCTGGGAATGAAGGACGTGCTCCGCCAAATCCAGTTGGCGTGGGACAGCGTCAATTACCAGTGGGACTTGAGGATCGTTGGCTTTGACGAACAGACCCAGCACAAATTCTTCACCGTGGCCGGATTGGGAAACCCTTCCGCGATGCGGCTGATCCTGCGCACATTCATGGGCGTCGGGGTTCTCTTCACCGTCATCGCCAGTTGGATGCAGTTCCAGTCGCGCGCGCCGGAAGACAAAGTCAGGTCGATTTACGAAAAATTCTGCCGGCGCACAGCCGCCGCCGGGCTTGTGCGCGAGCCGTGGGAAGGTCCGCTCGACTTCCGCCGGCGCGCCCTCGCCCGCTTCCCCGGCCAGGCCGAGGAAATAGGAAAGATATTTCTCCTCTACATCCGGCTCCGCTACGGCGCGAGCGGGGACGATAAGAAACTGAGGGACCATTTCGCCGAAACCGTGAGGGGATTCCGCGTTTCGCCGGAGTGATCCATTTCCCGCTTGTCGCCCTCCGGGTTCCAAGCGAAGTTGGCCGAGCATGAACCGCATCGTCGGGATAGAGACTGAATACGGCTGCCTGATCGCCGATGAACAGGCGCGCGGGAGCGCCGACTCCTGGCCGGTGCGCATCAAGAATCATCTTTTCCGCAAGGCGCACATCGGCGCCATCGACCTCCACTATCGCGACTATGAGGAACCGCCTGGCAACGGCGGTTTTTTGCTCAACGGAGGGCGTCTCTATATAGACATGGGGCACCTCGAATATTCATCGCCCGAATGCCTGTCGCTGCGAGACATGGTTGCCTACGACCTCGCCGGAGATCTCATCCTGCAAAGCGCGCTCGAAGACCTCGGAGCCGGCGAGCACGTCTCTTTCCTCAAAAACAATATCGATCACCACACCGGCGCGACCTTCGGCTGCCACGAGAACTACCTCATGAAGCGCGGCTTGCAGTTCAATCCGCAGATCCTCGGCACCCTCCTCTCCTTCCTCGCGACCCGCCAGATCTTCACCGGCGCCGGCCGCGTCGGCCAGGCGAATCCCCTCGCGTTCGAGTTCGAAGCTCCCTCCGAAGGCGGCCCCGTCGATTTCCAGATAAGCCAGCGGGCCGACCACATCGTCAACGACATCTACCAATGGGTTCAGTTCAACCGCGCCATCATCAACGCCCGCGACGAGCCGCTGGCCGACTACAGAAAATACCGCCGGCTCCATCTCCTCATCGGCGATTCCAACATGAGCCCGTTCGCAACCGCCTTGAAAGTGGGCACCACCGTTTGCATCCTCACCATGCTCGAAGAACGCATTCTCCCGCGCGATGTCATCTTGCACGATGCCGTATTGGCGACCCGCGAAATTTCGCGCAGCGGCGACGTGCGCGGCCTCGCCCGCCTCGAGGATGGCCGGACACGCGACGCGCTCGACATCCAATACGAATTCCTCGAGCACGCAAAGAAACACCTCGGCGGCCGCGACGCCGAAACCAAATGGATTCTCGATAGCTGGAGCTTCACCCTCGACGCGCTGCGCAACAAGCCCGAGCTGCTCCTCGGAGGCGTCGATTGGATTTCAAAGAAGTGGCTTCTGGAGATGTTCAAGGAAAGCGAAAACCTCACCTGGCAGGACCCATGGCTGCAAAGCCTCGACCTCGAGTATCACAACATCGATCCCGCCAAGGGCCTCTTCTTCGGCCTGAAGCCGGCCAAAGCCATCGGCGAATTCAACGACAGCGTCTTTCGTCCCGAGGCGATGCGAACACCGCCCGCCAACACGCGGGCGAGGGGACGAGGCGAGGCCGTCGGCTTCTTCCAAAAACGGGGTCTGCCCTACCAGATCAACTGGGACTCCGTCGCCTTCGACAGCCAGAGCTTCCTGGTAATGTCCGACCCGTTCGACGATTACCACGCCGAAATGGAAGGCTTTCTCAATAACGAAGACAAAAAAGATTCCTGACGGCATTGATGTTTTGTGACCCGTTCTTCAGCCGCAAACTCTGCATCGGCCAATTGGGAGAAGAAAAAAGAGCGACTCAAATTGCTCTCGCACTGAGCCGACGTCCTGCGCCAAGGTAAGCGGCATGAAGTCAAATCGCTCGATTTACAGACTGCTTCTGTGCGCGGGACTTGTTTGCAATCTCGCTACAGCCCAGAGCGTTCCTCCTGCCCAAGGCACTCCTTTAACCCAAGCCGGTATTCCCCTGCACTCCGGGACCTCTCAACCCAAGTACACTCCTGAACCGTTTAAATGGCTGAGTAAAGCTGAGGAACAAGCGTTGGCCGACGCGGTGCCGCCCCCACCCGCTCCTAATTCAGTAGAAGACCAAGCCGACTTGGCAGCGATTTTGGAGGCGCAGAAGACGCGCACGCCGGAGATTGCGGCCGAGAGCAAACGCGACCAGGGCTTCTCTTATAAATTGTTCCAGTCGGTGTACGGGAACGATCTAACGCCGGAAAATAGTCCAAAGTTTCATCTGTTGATGAGACATGTGCTCGACGCAACAGGTTTTGTGAATGGAACGGCGAAGGGCAAGTATCGACGGTTACGGCCTTACCAAGGCCATCCGGATGTTGTAACGTCGTTATTTATCGTGGGAGGCTTCAGTTATCCCAGCGGCCATTCGATGGCGTCATTCACTCTGGCAGTGGTCCTCGGCTCGATTTTCCCGGATAAACAGCAGGCGTTTCTTGACTGTGCGGGACGAATCGCCGAGAGCCGCGTGAATGCCGGTGTCCACTATCCCAGTGATATCAAGGAAGGAGAATTACTGGGTAAAGCGACAGCCGCTGCTATTCTCGCAAACCCTTCCTTCCAAAAAGATATGGCCGAGGTGAGAACGGAATTAAAAAAATAATATCCCGTCCTCCTCAACAAGACTTGCTTTCAACCGGGTGTGTGCGCAGGTGTTTTAAGGTCTCCAACTCAGTTTTTGAACTCCTGCATGTTGTGCAAGCCCTGGATGTCCCGGTAGCCGAACTGGGTATTCACGGGAAGTCCGCACACGATGGCGGTCGGCTCGATGGTGGCTAACGGCCGGATGTAGCAAATGTTTTCCCCTACGGTTTCCGCGGGATTCGGCGCGAAGATGAACCGGGGCGGGCGTTCCTTTGCGGCTTTGCGTGAGGCACTCCTCTCAATCAAACCGAAATCACACCCGCTCAAACTGGAACCGGCCAAATCAAAGCGAATCAAACCTATGTTACTCCTCGGAACTCTTTTTCTTTCGCTTGCCGCTGTGGGCAGGAGTCCCAGTATCGTCCAGTGAAGGAAGAACGAGTTTCTTAAACGTGCCAAACTTTTCACCGAATAGAATTTCAGGGTCGGATTTGCGAACGAAAGCGGCAAGCTCTTCGCTGCTCGCGGTCAGCGTGATGTCACGCTCGGCCTTCCCGCCGCCGGAATCTTTTGTGGTGATTTTGCCAGCGATCTTCTTGTTCTTCACCGCCTTGGCCGCCGGAGTTTCGCCCATCAACCAAATGGTCAGCGCGCCGCTGTCGGCGATGCGGTAACGCGCAAAGTAGTACGGTTTTTCGGCCCCGGCTTTCTCCCGGATATTCAAATAATGACCGGCGCCAAGGACCGACGGGAACACGGTGTAGATATTGGTGTGCGCGTCGCCGTCCTTCTGATGGTCCACCTCGACGGCATCCATCTGCGCGCCTTTGCCGGCCACGAAGTGCAAATAGATGGTATCCTCGCCCGACCTGCCATACCAGACGCCTGGAAGGCGGGAATCCGCGGCGGCATCCTCCGGCGACGAAAGCGGGTTTTGCGAAACCGGCAGGCAGCCAGCCAGCCCCACGAGCATCAAAAGCGCAAAAATGGCCGGCCTCATCCTGCCGTCTTTTTCGCATTCACGCCGAGCCATGTAAAGAGAAACAGCGGGATTTGCCCTCCCTTTTTCATAAATCAATGGGACTGCATCATAAGATTTTCTTCAAAAAAAATAGGCGGCCTGCTAATGAAACCCTTATGGAATATCGACGTCTTGGCAAATCCGGACTTCAGGTCAGCGCGTTGTCTCTCGGCTCGTATGTCACGTTTGGCGATCAAATCAGCGATGCCGTTGCCGCCGATCTCATGAAGACCGCCTACGACGCGGGAATCAATTTCTTCGATAACGCCGAGGCCTATGCCGGCGGCCGCTCGGAAATCGTCATGGGAAAAATTCTGAAAGACATGGGCTGGTCGCATGAAACGTTTCTCGTCTCGAGCAAGGTTTTCTGGGGAGGCGCACACAGCGTGCGGCCCGCGCTTCCGAACCAGGAGGGCCTGAGCCGCAAGCATGTCTTCGCGGCGTGTCACAATGCCCTGCGCCGGTTGCAAGTCGATTTCCTCGATCTCTACTTTTGTCACCGCCCCGATCCCTCGACGCCCATCGAGGAGACGGCCCGCGCCATGAGTGATCTTGTTACCCAGGGCAAAGTCCTCTACTGGGGCACCTCCGAATGGAGCGCGCAGGAAATCATGCAGGCTCATCTCGTCGCCCGCGAATGCCATCTTGTTCCACCGACCGTCGAGCAACCCCAGTACAACCTTTTCAACCGTTACCGGGTCGAGAAGGAATACGCCCGCCTTTACACCGAGTATGGCATGGGCACGACCGTCTGGTCGCCTCTGGCCAACGGTTTTCTTACCGGCAAGCACCGCAAAGGCGCGGCGGAGGGTACCCGTGCCACCACGGTGGAAAATCTGGGCTGGCTTAGGGATAACTTCGAGCGTTGGGCCAGGACCAAGGGAGAGCAATTGGATGAACTCGAAAAGCTTGCCCGGGAAATCGGCTTGAGCCTGATCCATTTCTCGCTGGCCTGGTGCCTGAAGAATCCCAACGTGAGCACCGTCATCCTTGGCGCATCAAAGGTGGCGCAACTCACCGAAAACCTGCAAGCGCTGGAGGCCACGGGCAAACTTACTCCGGACATCCTCAAGCGAATCGACGAGTTCATGCCCGTCGATAGCTGGCTCTAAGCCGAGATCAACCCGAAAACCCACGTTGCCGGATCGCTTGCCTTTTTTCACTTTTCGCCGTTGGATTGTCGTATTCACAGTTCTTATCGTTAGTGTGCTATTGACAGTTTGCAGCAGCCCCAAAGCAACGGCGCAATCACCATCATCCTGCACACTTGATCGGGCTACGGGCACTACGATCGATCCGGAACCTTTCTTGCGCAATGCCTGGGGATCACGCTGGAACATTGCGACCAATCGCATAGCCTATATGCAGCCGAATACCCAGGGCTATTATCGAATCTTCACTGTTGCGCCGGACCGGCGCGAGCCCAAAGCCCTTACTGAAGGCCAGCCAGGCTTCCCGCCGAATAAGCACCAAGGCATGCTGTACTGGCATCCTTCAGGTCGCTATCTCTTGTTTGTGGCTCAGAAATCCGATTGGACTGGCAGAGCCCTCTTCGGGGCGCCGGACTACGAAGCTCTTCCTGGATTTGGCCGTCATAATGACCTCTGGTTGATTACGGCTGATGGCAGCCGTTGCTGGCGATTGACAAATGAGCCGAACACCAAGCAACAAGGTATATTGATGCCCGTGTTTGCCCCGGATGGCAGGCATATCGCCTGGTCATCGCGTCAACCAGACAAAAAATACGTGCTGAAAGTGGCTGATTTCATGGAAACTCCAGAGCCCCACGTGGGAAATGTCAAATCCTATGAACCGGGTGGCAAGGCGTATTACGAAACGGGTTCTTTCACCAGCGACAGTCAGAGTCTTGCTTATACAAGTGATCAGGACACCCACAACTTTTTCCGTAGTCAAATCTACATTTTGGATCTTGCGAGCGGAAAAGGCACGCGCCTCACGACCGGCGATGATTATAACGAGCATCCCGTCATAGTGAACACCCCCGGCGGAGATTGGATCGTTTATATGAGCACCAAAGGCGTGGACCGGTTTCCATTTCAATTCAAACTGGCGATTGGGACGGACTGGTATGGCATGAGAACAGATGGCAGTGGGGTAAAGCGTCTGACTACAATGAATGTGAACCACAAAGATAACCCCGAGAATGCGGGCTATATGCAAGTGGCGTGTACTGTTGCGGTCAGCCCGTCGGGCGATTTTATGCTGGGTGACGTACAGGATAGCGTGGCCAAGCAAACGGGCATGATCCGTATCGTGCGCTTTACCTGCCGCCCATAAGAATGGGGGGGCGTCTGCTGCGTCAACTCCTGCTGGGCCGCGCGGTCATTTGCGAGGTCGAAGCGACTTGGAAAGAGGCCCCGGCAGCTTCGTCGAACTTCCAGCAAATTGCGACGCTACGCGGTAGTGGCTCTGAGCCACTACCCACTACGCGTATTTTCTCCCATTGCTGTTCTACGTGGGGCGTTTACTGTATCGGTTGCGTTTCGCTTTTTATTGTGACTTCACTTCCCCCCCTCAAGGCATGGGCATCTCCCTGCGCTCCTCCCCCGTCCGATTGTTTATGCGCAAAATGCTGAAGAATATCCTTTTCGCGTGCGCGATGGCGCTCCTGGCCACCCCGTCCGCATTCTCCCAAGCGGGCGGCGGCGCCGCGTCGCTGGTGGACGACAAGAAAGCCAAGGCGCTCCTGGACGCGGGCGACGCCCGGTTGGAAGCAGGGGAACTGCCCGCCGCGATGGACCTCTACAAAGCGATGCTCGACCGCTACCCCGTCTCGCGCTGGCGGTTCCTGGCGCGCCTCAAGATGGGCAAGCAAGACCTTGCCGAGAAGAATTTCGACCTCGCGCTCGACCAGTTCCGCCGCGTCGCCGTGGAGGAAAACAACGATGCCGACCAGGTTGGCGATGCGAGCCTGCAAATCGGCATCTGCTACTTTGAAATGGGAAAATTCGAGGAAGCCTTCGGCGAATTGCGCCAGGTCATCAAACTCCATCCGGGCTCCCCCTACTGCAACGACGCCTACTACTACATCGGGCAGGCCCACTTCAAGCTGGGCCGCTACAGCAACGCCATCGACGCCTTCAAAAACGTCGGCACCTCCATCGACCCGGCCGCCGAGGAAGCCGAAAAACTCGAGGCTGGCAAGCGCCTCTATATCAGGATCGAGGATAAAGCCCTCGCGGCCGAAACGGGCACCGCCGGAGTCGTCGCCACCGTCGAAACCCGCTCGGGCGACAAGGAAACCGTCACCTGTCTCCCGATCGCCCAAGGCGCGTCCATCTTCATGGGGAGCATCCGCACGCAACTCGGCGAACCCGTTCCCGGCAACGGTGTCATCGAACTCATCGGCGCGGACCAAATCAAAGTCACCTGCGTCGACAAACAGGCCGCCGACGGCCGGCTCAACGTCCCGCGCACCAAGGAAATCCAGGTCGTCGGCAACGCCAGGGTGAAAATCGTCGACGGCGCGTTCGCCGAGCCCGTCGGCGCCGTTGTGCTCGACAAACCGGCTTTCGTCCTCGTGCAGGATTCCGACCGCGACACCTCGGCCAAAGCCGACCGGATCGAAGTCATCGTCCGCACCAAACGCCCTGTCGAAGAAAATCCGGACAACGATAAAGCCAAAAAGCCCGACGCCGACACTGCGTCGGACCTGGAGCCGATTGAAAAAACCGAGCCGGTGTTCAAGGTGATCGACGAGAAGAAAATCGAGCTGGTTGAGAAGGCCGCCGAGGGCGCCGCCGCCGGAGCGCCCGTTCACACGGGTGTTTTCGTCGGGGTCATCACCCTCGCCCGCCAGGGTGGAACCCCGCAACCCGGCGCCTTGGTGGCGCAAGTGGGCGATCTTTTCGAAGTCGAATACCTGGACGAAGTGAACCTCGACCCGAAGCCCGTCGTGCGCAAAACCACCGCGCAGGTCATTGAAGGCAACCTCAACCCCCTGCAAGTCGCCAACGCCAAGATCAACGACGAGGAACTGAGATTCAAGACCGCCCTCAAGACGAGCGAAGCGCTCAAAAACATCGGCAACATCTACAAGGATCTCGGCCTGACCAGGCAGGCGAACGACAAATACAAACAGGCGCTCGCCGAGACGGAGCAGGTTGCCAAGAATTACGGCTCCCTCAACCAGCAACTCCTGGAGCAAACCTACGTCCAGATGTGGAAGATTTATTTCGCCATGGACGACCTCAACCGAGCCGCGCAAATGTGCCTGGAACTCCAGAGCCGCTTCCCGGAGAGCCCCTTCGTGGACGACGCGCTCCTCTTGATGGGGCAGGTCCGCGAGAAACAGGGCAAATACCAGGAGGCCATCGGCGTCTTCCGGCGGCTCGCCGCGCTCCAGAACTCGCCGCTCGCGCCGGCCGCGCAATTCGCCGTCGGCGACTGCTTCGAGGAATTCGGCACCGCGGAGAAAAACAAAAACTACTACGACGAAGCGTTCCTCGCCTACAAAGCGTGCTTCGAGAAATTCCCCAACTCCAACCAAGCCGGAGACGCCCTCTCCAAAATGGCCGAGTATTACTACAGCAAAGAGGATTTCACCCGCGCCGTCGATATTTACGAGGAAGCGCTCCAGCAATATCAGGACAGCAAATTCATCGATGTCGTGCTCTATAACTACGGCCGCTGCCTCGTGAAGATGAAAAAATACGACGACGCGCTGGAGAAATTCAACCAGCTCATCTCGACCTACCCCGACAGCAAGGACGTCGCCAACGCGCAGAAAATTGTGGAGGCCATCCAGAAACGGACCGGAGCGGGAGGCGGAGGCGGCAACTAAGCGACCTTCCTCCCCACGGTGTCAGCAAACCTGCGATCTTTTATCGACCTAATGAATCTCCGCTCTCTCCTCTCCCTCGCGGCCCTGTTCGCGGCGTGCCTCCCGGCGCCGGCCACCACACTCGATGACGCCCGCGCGCTCCTCCGCGCAGGCAAGCCCGACGACGCCATCGCCAGGCTCGAAACCGGCGTGCGCAACGGCGGCGCGGATGGACCGGCCCTTGCCGTCGAACTGGCCCGCACGCAACTCGCCACGGGACGCCTCATCTCCGCCCAGAATACCGTCGAACGCTTCCTGCGCGAAACGCCCGCGGATCCCCAACGCAACGCGATGACCCTGCTCGACGCCCGGCTGCGCGAAGCGACTGGCAACCTGGCGGAAGCGCACACCCTTTACCGCGCCCTCGCCGGGCAAACGCCCGCCGTGCCCGAGCGGGCCGAAGCCCTTGCCGGAGCCATCCGCGCCGCCGGTCTGCTCGACAACGCGAACCTCGCCGAACGCAGCCTCGCCGAGTTCACCGAATCCTATCCGCAAGACCCGCGCACACACGATTATCTCCTCCAACTGTACCGCCAGCGAGCCAGCCAAAAAGATGAGCGCGGCGCCGCGGACGCCGCGCACCGCTTCAAGACCGCCTTTCCGCAGGATCCGGCGGGCGCGGCCTTCCAGGAGTTCTACCACCTCGCCGCCGCGGGCGACGCGAAGGCGGCCATCGCCGCCTTCCAGGCCGAGCGCAAACTCCCCACCTACACTCTCGATTTCATTCGCGCCAGCGCCATCCTGGAAGCCATGCGCCACGACCCGGGCGGCTATGACCTCATCGAACCGCTCGCCACCGAGTTCGCCAACGCGACCGGCGACCCGCGGCTCCAAATCACCGCCGTCGAGTCGCTCCCCGCGCTCAACCGCGCCGACCGCGCCGTCGCAATCGGCAACCAACTCCTCCCGAAGCTCCTCAACAGCGCATGGGAACCGCGGCTGCGCCTCGCGCTGGCGAACGCCTTGTGGCGCGCGCAAAACGGCGGCGAAGCCGAGAAACAGCTTGCCGCGCTGCTCGCTCTCGATCCCGCCAACGCCGCCGCCTGGAGTCTCCATTGGGACATTGTTTCCGCCGCCAAACGGCCCGAGGCGCACGCGCAACTCCTGGAACAAACCCTCGCGGCGCTTCCCTCGCAGAAAAACCTCACGCTGCGCCTCAATGCTCAAAGCCTGATCCGCTACAGCCAGGCGCAAACCGCCTGGAACCAGGGGGACGCCGACAAAGCTCTGAAAGCCATCCAGACGTTCCTGGAAACCGACGGCCTTGCCAACTCCGGCGCCGAAGTCATCAAACTCGCCGCCACCATCTGCTTCGCCGGATTGCCCGAAGCCGTCAAAGCGAATGACGAAGCCGCCGCCGAGCTTCAGACCGCCAGGAGGGCGGCCAGCGCCACAGCCGCCATCGACCAAGCCCGGACCAAAGCCGCCGCCGCGCGGGAAACCCTGGACGAAACGCTCGCCGCATCGAGCGCCAAATTCGATGCGCTGCTCCCGTCGCTGGAAAAATACCTGACCCGCACCATCGCCTGGGGTTCGGCATCCGACTCCCTCGACGCCACCTTCCGCCCCCTCCTCGCGCTCGAGCCGCTGGCGGACGAAGGGAAGAAATTCCACGAGATGCTCCAGCGCGTGAAGCAAAACGACCTGGTAAAGGTGGAGCGATCCGGCTTTGGATCCGCGCGTTCCGCCGACAAGACACGGAGAGCGTCCCGCAGCGGCGAAGTCCTCCTGCCCAAGCTTCTCGAAGCGGGCGGCGCGCTCGGCCTCGAAGGCGGCAACGACATCATCGGCGCGCTTTATGAGGACCGCCAGTGGGAAAAAGTCATCGCCGCCGGCAAACTCTACTTTGCGAAATATCCCGGCGCGACAGGCCCGCTCCAATACGTCGCGGCAGCCGCCGCGCAAATCGGCGCGCCCAAAAACCGCGAATTGGCCGCCTACCTCGATGACGCGGTGGCCAAAGCGGGCGGCAACACATGGCCCCACGAGAACTGGGTCTCCGTCCGCAGCTTCATCTTCACGGTTGCCGAGCAGAACCACCTTCCCGCCGAAATGCAGGCCCAGTTCAAATTCCTGACCGATCTCTATCCCGGCATCTCCAACGCCTTCGATGCCCAGCGCCGCCTCGGCATCGCCTATGCGGCCGCCGGAGAACTGGAACCGGCGAAGCAAGCCCTTCTGGCCGCCGCAAAAGCCGCCCAGCCCACCGGCAGCGACCCCGCCGTCCTTCTGGCCATCTCGACCTCCTTCTCCGACGCCGCCGATTGGGCGCTCCCGATGCTCGACGCCTACCTTGCGCGCCCCTCGCGCGGCCCGCAGCAAGGCAGCATCCAATTGCTGCGGTGCGACCTGCTTGTCACCGAAAAGAAAGACATAAACGCCGCCGTCGAAGCCCTCCAGGCCGCCGCCGCGCGGCCCGGCGACATGGCGTGGAGCATCGGCCTGCTGCCGGTGCGATGGGCTGAGACCCTCAGCCGGAGCGCTTCCAGCGCCAAAGTCGAGGATGCCAAACCCGAGCAGATCGCGCTGCTTTCCAACCTTGTCACCGTTCTCGGCCCCCAGCAAAGCTGGCTCTCCAGCCTGATGCCGCGCCAGGCGTGGTTCGGGCAAAACCTGGAGTTCGCGGACAACCTCAACCGCCTCACGGCAGCCAGCAACTCGAACGACGGCATCGCATTGACGACCGTCTTCATTCCGCTCTCGCAGCAACTCGCCGCCCTCAATAAACCGGAACTGGCCGGGCTCGTCCTGCGGGCCGCCGTCAACCGCTTTAGCGGCGTGGACCCGAACCTCCGTTCGCAAGCCTCGCAAGCCCTCTTCAGCCTGAGCAATCAATACGGGTTCCCCGCCGCCGAGATCGACGACAAACTCGAATGGTCGCCCCTGCTCAAAGCCGCCATGAACCTGCGGATGGGCGACCCCGTGGCCGCCTGGAAAATATTCCAGGAAAACGAAGCCTTGTTTGAAAAACACCAGGACAAACTGCCAGCCGACTTCCTGCGCTGGGTTTCCGACCGTTTGCTCCAGCGCGACGACGACCCCTCGCGCGAGATGGCGGAAGAAATCCTGAACCGTTGGATCACCGCCAATGAAGATTCGACGGTGGTCCCCGCCGAAGAAAAAGCCAAGACGCAATTCCAACTCGCCGACTTTTATTTCAAGACCATGCGCTACGACCTGGCGCGTTCGGAGTGCACCTCGCTTATCAACCGCTTCCCCGGAACCCCCGAAGCCGTTGATGCCCAATTCCGCATCGGCGAGTGCTACCTGAACCAAAAGATGTACGTGGACTCGGCCAAGGTGTTCGAGGGCATGGCCAAGTCCAAAGACAAGCTCATCGCCAGCCGGGGTGAGTTCCTGCTTGGCGTGCAGGCGCAGGAGCAGGGCGACACCGAGGACGCCAAGGCCCGCTTCCGCAACGTCATGGACCTCGCGCCATCGAACGACGTTGCCGACTCCATCCTTTACCGCCTCTCCGAACTCTACGGGCAGGAGAACCGCTTCAGCGACGAATTGACGCTCCTGCGCAGCATCGGTCTCGTCGGCAGCACCCCCAAACAGTGGCACACGCCCGGGGAGCCGTTGAACATCGTCCTCCAGGACGCCGACCTCGGCGTCAGCCGCGGCCAAAGCTACGTCCCCGTCGTCGTCACCACCAGCGGCGGCGACCGTGAAATCGTCCGCCTGGAATCCGGGTCGGCAGGCAAGGGCTTCTTCCGCGGCGAACTGCCCACGGAACTCGGCGACCCGAAACCCGGCGACCACGTCCTCCAGGTCAGCGGCACGGATATCATCACCTATGACTATCCCGACGACTTCAAAAAGCAATTCACCGGCATCGCGCCGCCGCCTTCCAATATCCGGCTTGCCTCCGACGCCGAGTTCAAAATCTCCGCCGCCGAGATCAAGGACGACGAGGAAATCACCTTCGAGGAACGGCTCCGCCAGCAGCGCGAGATCGCGGGCAAACAAGCCGGGCTCGAATACCGCCAGGAATTCCGCAAAGGCAACGAACTCAAACCGGGCAACAATATCTACCTTCAGGTCAAGGACGCCGCCCGCGACATCAGCAAGGCCCGCGACACGGTCAAGGTGCTCGTCACCGCGGCCAGCGGCAGCCGCGTTACCGCCACGCTCACGGAAACCGGCAACCACACCGGCATCTTTCGGGGCACGCTCAAGACGACGGAAGTCGCCGCGAACATATTCGCCAGCGACCAGTCCGGCGGCAACGAAGCCGTGCGCGCCATCGACAACGACATCAAAACCGCCTGGGAAGGCCTCGACGACGGCCGCGCACCCAAGTTCATCGTAGTCGACCTCAAAACGCCGGCAAAGCTCGGCGAACTGAAGTGGAGCGCCGACGGATCTTCCAAAAACAAAATGCCCGTCGAATACGCCGTCCAGGTTTCCAACGACCTCACCGACTGGACAACCATCGCCGCCACGGCAAACTTCACCGGCGCAACCAAGGAGCAGACCGGCCGGATCGACCCGCTCCCTGAAGGCGGCCTCGCCGGAGCCACCGCAAAACTCGCCGGAGCCGAGGGCCGCTACGTCCGCCTCATGATTGAAAAATTCACCGGAGCCGCCCCGCGCATCGGCGAAATCGAAGTCAGCAACGCCGACGGTGTCGTGCTTATTCCGGCTCAGAGCGACGCCTCCGCCGTCACGGGAGAAGCCTTGCGCCTCACCCCGAGCGATCGCATAACCGCCACCTACGAGAACGAAATCAACATAACGACCCCCGGCAAGCCGCGCACCTTGACGCAGGAACTCCAGGCCACTTACTACAACGGCAAAATCGACTTCATCGCCTACGAATTCCGGGCCGCGCAAGGCCGGAGCGAGCCCGACAAATACATCAAGCAAGTCCGCCGGGCCGAACCCGGCCAGCGCGTCATCGTGCGGATCACCGACTACGACTGCGACACCAGCGACCAGCGCGACAGAGTGAAATTCACCCTCAAGACTTCCGACGGCAAGGAGACCCCCATGGAAGCCATCGAGACCGAAAACTTCAGCGGCGTCTTCACCAAGGAATTCGACATCTGGTCGCCCGAGCACCCCGACGGCTTCAAGCTCGCCCCCGGCGTCTCGCTGGAGGCCAGCTATTTGGACGAGCAGAACACCGATCCCGGCGTGCCGGTCCGCCGGATCGCCCACCTCGACGCCGCCACGCCCGGCGCCGTCAAAGTCGCCTTCGTGCCGACCACCGTACAGATTCGCAAGGACGGCTCGGAAGCCTTCCTATACGCTCCCGTGCCCGACAGCGGCGCGCCCGCCATCAAACCCGTCGCCTACCGGCCGCCGCTCACTTTTGAAATCATCGACCCGGCGGCGGCGAAGGATTCCTTCAGCGAAGTCAAAGCCACATTGACCACCTCCAGCGGCGCGAGCGTCGAAGTCATCTGTCCCCTGGCGAGCTTCGAACGAGGCCGCATCGCCGAACGCCGCGGCATCGACGAAGCATTGGAGAGCGGCCACTTCATCGGCCAGATCTTCGTGAACCTCGGCGACAAGGATTCGCCTTCCACGCTCGTGCTCGAACCGGGCGACACCCGCACGCTCGTCCCGCGCCGCGGGCCCGACGCCATCCAGGACCCGCAGATGGCCAACGTCGTCCCAGTCCTCAACATCAACGGCCAGGACATCATCACCGTCACCTACACCGCCGGCGGCAAAGAATATAAGGATCAGGCGCGGCTGTCCGAGCCCCCGAGCGGCGAATTCACCGACAACACCTACGAGAAGCCGGTGGATGCCCTCTACCTGGGCGACAAAATCTATCTCTCCATTCACGATCTCACCGCGGACGCCACGCCCGACGCCGACGCCGTCGAAGTCCATCTAACCAGTTCGCGCGGCGGATCGTTTACCGCCAGGCTGCGGGAGACCCTCAGCCACAGCGGCGAATTCACCGGCAGCTTCCCGCTCGCCGCCGCCGAAAAACCGACGCCCAATGACGACAAGCTGGAAGCCTGGTTCGGCGACACCATCACCCTCACCTACACGAGCAAGACCGACCCGTCCGCCAAGTTCGAGAAGACCATCGACGTCGTCAAGGGTACCGACATGAACCTGCTCGTCTTCGAGAAAAAATACTCCACGGAGCAGGTCGCCATCGAATCGCAGTTCCGCATGGCGGAAGCCTACTTCGAGCTGTTCAAAAACTACCACACCCTGAAGCAGGAAGCCGACGCGTCCAACGCGCTCAACGAAGGGATGGAACTCCTGAAGGAACTGCGCGAAGATTACCCGAGCAAAACCTATGAGGCCCGCACGGACTACCTGCTGGGCCAATTCGCGCAGGAGTTGAAAAAATACGACGAAGCTATCGGATATTACAAACGGATCGTCCAGAACCACTCGGATTCCCCTCTCGCTCCCGACGCTCAATACAAGCTCGGCCAGTGCTATGAAGAGAAGGGGGACATCGACGCCGCCAGCGCCGAATACGTCACGCTCGCCTACACCTGGCCCGACAATCCCCTGGTGGCGAACGTCGTCGTGCGCATCGCCGAATATTTCTACAACAAGAAGGATTACCCGGCGGCGGCGGAAGTCTCCATGAAGTTTGTAGAGCGCTTCCCGCAGCACGAGTGGGCCGAGCGGATGCTCTTCCGCGCCGCGCAATGCCGGTTCAAGGCCGACCAATTCGCGGAAGCTGGCCAGGACTTCGACATGCTGGTGGAAAACTACCCGCGCGGCACGTTCCGTCCCGACGCCCTCTTCTGGGCGGGTGAATCGTACCGCAGCGCCAGGCAGCTCGACATCGCCTTCCGCCGCTACAAGCGCGTCACCTGGGACTACCCGGAGAGCGACGCGGCGAAGTTCGCGCGCGGCAAACTCGTCCTGCCCGAGATGGTCAACGTGGCCGACAAAGACGTGCCGCAATAAGAAGATCCCCTTCATAAAATGCAAACGCAATCCGCAACCGTTCGCGGCGAAGCCTCGCCGAAAATCCTCTGGAAATGGACCGGCGTCTCCGCCTTATTGCACGCCCTCCTCATCGCCTCCCTGTGCGGCGTCAGCTACTGGGGCTTCCACCGGCGGGAAGTCGCCGGCAAAGCCAAGGCCGCCGCCGAGGAAGCCGCCGCGCAAAAAGCGGAAGCCGCCGAAGCCGCGAAAAACCCCGCGCCCGCCGCCGCGCCAAGCGCGCTTGCCGCGGCCCAAACGCCACCCCCCGCCGCAGCCGAGGACGCCAAGCCGCCCGTCCAGGCCGAGAAAATCCTCGGCATCGACAAAACCGCCAGGCCGGACGAGTTGCCCTCCAGCCCCTTTTCATCCAAAGGCGACGATCTCTTAAAAGATCTGAAGTAAGCCCCCGCCACCCCCATCCCGCCCGAGATGGCAAGCTCGACAACCGCTCTCGTCCTCCCCGTCTGGAATCCCTTCCGGTGCGACGCCCTTTATTGGGCGGGTCCGCACGGGCGGCTGCGCCGTTACATCACCTGGTCCTTCCTGGGCCACGCCCTGCTCCTGCTTGCCTCCGTGTTGCTGATGCTCGTCCCCGGCTGCCGGAAGACCTACGATCTCGTCAAAGGCTCCGGCAAACCGAAGGCGATGATCAAACAGATGCGCGTCGAGGTGAGAAAAGTGCAGCGCAAGCACATTCTCGTCAACCCGGACAGCCCCATCATTTTCGAGACACCGCCTCTGGAGCTCACCCCGCTCAACCTCAAGGAAGTTACCGCGCACGAATACAAAGTCGGCCAGGGTGACGGCGGCGGTCCGGCGGGATACGCCGCCGGACGCGAAGGTGCGCGCTTCGTCTTCATCCGCGTCCGCTACGACGGCGGCAATTGGGATCTGAACCAGCGCAACGGCTCGGACGAAAACATGACCAAGGAATTTGGGAAACGCGCCCACATCCCTGTCTCCACCATCCCCCGCGACGTCACCCTGGCGGAACTGGGCCTCTATGTCCGGGGCAGCGCCCCGCCCGTCGTCTTCATGTTCGGCAGCTCCAGCATCCGCTTCGAGCCGCGCGACGCCAAATCCCTCCGCGCCTATCTCCTCGACAACCGTGGAATGATCTTTGGCGACAACGGCGGCAACGCCTTCCACCGCTCCTTTCTCCATCTCATGCAGCAAGCCCTGCCGGAAATCGCCCCCGTGGAAATTCCCGACGACGACATGATCTACCAAGCCCCCTATCCGCTCAACGGCTGCCCGCCGCTCTGGGCCCACAGCGGCACACGCGCGCTCGGGTGGAAAAAGGACGGCCGCTGGGTGGCCTTCTACCACCAGGGCTCCATTTCCGACGCCTGGAAGGACACCCACGGCGGGACCAGCGCCGAGTCCGCGGAACAGGCTTACCAACTGGGAGTGAACATCCTCGCGCAAGCGATGGAGGGCTACGGCGAATGGAAGCTTTCGCTGGAGGGGAAGCTCAAGGAATAAGCCCAACTTTATCATTCTAAAGACACGCCAGCAAAAACCGTTAACCTAAAGAAATAAACCTATGTTGTGGGATTGGATTATCGCCGGCGGCTTCACCATGGCCACCTTGATCCTGATGTCGGTCATCAGTATCGGGGTCGTGCTCGAACGACTCGACTTCTTCAAACGAATCCGGCTCGCCAGCCAGTCGTTGCGCGTCGCGATTCAAGATGCCTTTGAGAAAAAACAATACGACGACATCCTCGAGTATTGCCGGAAAAGCGAATCACCGCTCGCCGCGATGGTCCTCGCCGAGGCCGCCTCCAGCCGCGACGCGGAGAGCGCCGACGCCGAGCGCGTCATGACGCTCACCATGCGCGGCGAGATGGCGCGGCTCAAACGCTACCTGCCGATCCTGGCGACCGTCTCCTCCATCGCCCCGTTCGTCGGCCTCTTCGGCACCTGCAAAGGCATCATCGGCGCCTTCTCCGACATCAGCACACAAGGCATGAGCGGCCCGAACGTCATCGCCGCGGGTATCTCCGAAGCCCTCATCTCCACGGCCACCGGCCTGCTCGTCGCCATACCGGCGCTGATGTTCTACAACTACTTCACCAAATCCATCGCCAACCTCGCCCTGGAACTGGAATCCTCCGCCTTCCAGATCTACCGCGACCTCCGGCAGAACCAGCCTCGCCAATAACGCTTCCCGAAAACCCCTTATGGACATTCAAGACGAATCGGACGAACCGATCGCGGCGATCAACTTCATCCCGATGATAGACATCTCGCTCGTGCTGCTCATTATTTTCATGGTAGCCACGACGTTCATCACCGTCACCGGCATCGACCTCAAACTGCCCAAAGCCGCCACCAGCAAGAGCACCGAGACCAAAAACGTCACCGTGCAACTCAACCTGCAAAAAGAGCTCTACCTCAACGGCGAAAAAACAACCTGGGAAGCCATCAAAGCCGGAATCCAGAACAAGCTCGCCGGATCCAAGGACCGCGCCGTCGTCATTAACATTGACCGTGGCGTCGATTACGGCAGCGCCGTCAAAATAATGGACATCGTGAACCAATGCGACGCCGCCATCGTCCTGGCCACGGAAGTTGACAAGTAAGGCACCCGCGGCGTTCTCCCATGAAAAACCTCCTCCTTTCCGCGCTGAGCGTCCTGGCCGCCCTTTGGCTGACGCTTCCCGCGCAAGCCAAACTGGCCCCGGAACGTTGGACCCGCCTCACCGAGGATGAGCGCCACCAACTCAGCCGCGCCGAACGCTACGTCGACCAGAAGGCCTACAAGAGCGCTCTCTCCGAATACGAACTCTTCCTCCAGCTTTACGGCAAATCCGAAGTCGCCTCCTACGCGCAATTCATGTTCGCCGAATGCACCCGGCAGCTTGGCCAGGTGAACACCGCCATCAATGAATTCCGCAACGTCATCGACTACTTCCCGGACTCCATCGACGCCGCCGCCGCCCAGTACTCCATCGGCGTCTGCCTGAACCAGGGCGGCGATGCCGAGCAAGCCGCCAAAGCCTTCGAGAAAGTCGTCGAGAAATGGCCCAAGGAAGACTTTGGAGCGCTCGCCCGCAACGAACTTTGCGCCATCTACTTCCGGCTCGGCCAGTTCGACAAATGGACGCCGAACATGCAGTACCTGGCCACCGGCGAATACAAAGACACGCAAAATATTCGCAACAACGCCCGGCGGCGGCTCGTGACGCACTGGATCGAGGAGCACCAAAGCGCCGAAGCCTACGGGCTCGTCAATCAGGTCCGGAAAAAAGACCCGCTTCTCACCTTTGCCGAATGGGCCGCCGACGCCATGCGCCCCCTGGGCATTCCGACGCTCTACGGCGAAAAAGGCAAGAAAGCGCTCCCGGTCCTCGCGGCCGAAACCGTGGCATTTATCGAAAAACAGCCCGTCGCCGATCCCGCGCAGAAAAGCCTCGTGGATCGCTGGTGCGCGCGCATCTTCGCCAACGCGGGCGTGACGGACAAAGCCACGGAACGCTTCGCCGCGCTCCTCAAAGCCGATCCCGACGACGACACCCTGCGCTCCGAATACGCCGCCCAACTGCGCAACAGCCGCAAATTCAACGAAGCCCGGCTCGCCTTTCACGAGATGAAAGACGCTTACACAGCCGACCGTGAAATCGCCGAAACCTACCTCGAGGAAGGCGACGCGAAGAGTTGCATTGAATCCTACCAGGCGATGCTCGGCAAATACCCGGAAAAAGTCGGCGAGATCCAATGGCGGCTTGGCGAAGTGCTGGAAAAGAACGGCAACTACCAGGAAGCCATCGCCGCCTTCCAGCAATCGCAACGCGACCCGCAAGCCCTCTTCCAGATCGCCGATTGCCAGGGCCGGCTCAAAGAAAGCGACGCCGCCATCCAAACGTTGATGGGCGTCGTCAATTTCTTCAAGAGCGCCGCCCCCGAAGCGCAATACCGCATCGCCGCCCAATACGCCGCCAAGGGCGACAAAGAAGCCGCCATCCGCACCCTCAAAACCGTCTGCAAAGTCTATCTCAACACGGTGTGGGCGGGCAAAGCCCACCAGGATTTGTCCATCACCTACGGCGTGGACGTGACCCTCGGCGGCGCGGCGAAACAAGACGACTGACAACCCGTCGCCTCCAAATCCCCGATGAAATGCCTCCCCTTGTTTGCCGGTCTCTTCCTCCTTCACGGGCTGACCGCCGGGATGGCGGTTCCACCGCCCGCCCCCGTGCCGTTCCCCAACGCCGTCAAAGAATCGGACGTGGACTTCGGGGCCTGCCGGATCGTGCGAGGCAGCGAGCAGGAACCGGTGGATGCCGAGGCGCTGAAAGACCTTTTGGGCCTCTCGGCGACGCCATCGGATACCGCAACCCGGCCCACCCCCCAGGGCAAGGAAAAAGAGGAGGAACAATATCTCATCGTCTTCAAGCAACCCGTCGCCATCGGCACCGTGCTCGGCGGCGTGGGTGACATCAAACTCCACAGACCCGGGGCGCCACTTCCGCCCAACCCGTCAAACCCGGACGACTGGGAGCCCCTCGATGCCGCGCCGAATCAATCCGCGCCCCGGTTCGTCCCGTTGCCGCCTCGCGCCACCGTGCGCGCCCTCCTCCTGTCCACCCCCATCCTGCGCGACGGCCCCGCCGCCTTGCGCCTCCTCGCGCCGCGCCTGACGAATTATACTCCGTCGGCTACCGCGAACGCCCAGGCCGAATACACCTCCGAGCCCTTCCTCAGCGCCCCCGTCACCTATGACGCGGGCCGCATCACGCGCGGACGCGGCGAATGGATCAGTTCCGGTAAAAACGCAGGCGGCATCAACCCCACCGCGCCGATCACCGAAGTCGACCCCACGTGGTTCATCCTCTCCTGGCCGGAAAAACGGCAAATCGACGGCGTGCTCCTCCAGGACAACTTCGAGCAATTCGACCTTCAAATCTTCAACGGCCCGGCCGGCATCAATCCCGCCGCCGCCACCGATGAAGAATGGAAAACCATCCCCAAATTCAAACAAACCCTCAACGCCGAACAACGCTGGCTCACCTTCGCCCCCGAACAAACGCGCGCCTTGCGCCTGCGCATCACCAAAACCAGCGAGGATGCCGTGGCGCGGCTCGCCGGGTTCCACGTCTTCGCCGACCTGGGCGAAAAGCCGGTTCCAGCCGCAGCCCTTCAGGTCCGGGAGGAACCGCCTGTAAAAATCCGTTACGAACTCGCGCAGGACGGCCTGGTCACGCTCGTCGTGGATGGCCCGGACGGCAGGCGCGTGCGCAATCTCATCGCCAACGTCCAGCAAAGCGCCGGGAAAAATACCGCTGCGTGGGATCTGAAGGATGAGAACGGCCTCTACGTTCCGCCGGGCAATTACCGTTGGAAAGCCATTACGCATCCGCCGCTGGAACTGCGTTATGAAATGACGGCTTACCCGAACGTCAACACCTACTTTCCCGAGCGGCCCGCGTGGCTCACCGGAATGGACGGGTCCGGCGGCTGGCTGGCGGATCACAGCGCCCCGCACGCCATCTGCGCCGTCGGCGACAGCGTCTTTATCGGCTCGCCGGTCGCGGAAAGCGGCGTCTCGTTGATCGAGTGCGACCTCGACGGGCGCAAACTCTGGGGACGCCACGACTTTGCGGCATGGACCGGATGCAGCATGCTCGCCAGCGACGGCAAATCCCTCTTCAACACCGACACCGCCGCCGGGTTTGCGAAAGCCGATCTCGACAAAAACACCGATGGAATCTGGGCCGTCGACTTGAAAACCAAGGAAGTCCGCACCGTAGCCATGCTTGAGCCGACGGCCGAGCGCAAACGTGGCGTGCAAGGATTCGCCGCGCGCGACAACAAAATCTACCTGGCCATCCACGCCCCCGACGACTGGTTCGACAACGCCGCCGCCGGCGCGGATGTGGATCCGCTCAACTGCCTGCCTACCTACGGGACGCCGCGCAAGGCACGCTTCCCCCACGAGGTCGTCTTCGATCCGCGCACGGATTTCCTCCGCCTCTTCCGCCTCAAGGACACACCTCCCGGCCAAGCTTCCTCCAATGCCGGCCTCTCCTGGCTCGAATCCACCAAAACCGCCGACCCCCGGCAGTACATCCTCATCGCTTTCAACAAACCGGTCGCCATCGGCAGCCTCGTCTTCCCGCCGCCGCCCAAGGAGGAGAAAGTGCAATTCCAAATCAGCGTCCTGAAACCGGGCGCACCCTACCCGCCGCGTCCGCAGGAAAAGGAGGACTGGCAGGTCATTCCGCTCACCGACAAGAGCGCGTGGGCCGTCCAGGCGCTGCCGGAGGGCACTACCACCCGCGCCGTGCGGCTCACCTTCCTGCGCGGCGGCGAGGGCGCTGCGGACGACATTCTCAGCGATGTGGAAGACAAAAAGAGCGGGCCGTCGCTCGATACGATCGACTCCACCCCGTCCGGGAAATCGAGCTTCGAGGGCGCTGACGCGGGCGCGTGGCAGCGGCGTCTGGAAGGCATGAAATTGCTGAGACGCCGTTTTGAAAACCTCTTCAACTCCGCCACCGTCCGCGTCAACAGCGGCAAGCTTTCGCCCGACGGCTCCTGGGACGCCCAGCGCGCCGAACCGCTCAGCGCCGCGCAACCTGCCGTCTATGCCATGGAATGGAAACAGCCGCAATCCTTCCGCGGCCTTGCCATCAAGGAAATCGACGGCGAAGAGACCGAGGTGGACGCCTACACCGGCCCCGCCGGCGCCCCCGTGGACATCGAATCCGCCGAGGGCTGGGAGAAAGTCGCCACCTACCGCCAGCCCCGGCGCGAATACTACCAACCCGACCCCTTCCATAACAGTCAGGCCCGCTACCTCGACGGCTATGCGGACTTTGGCCGCGAAGTCAGCACGCGCGCCCTGCGCCTGCGCGTCGTCAAGCAATGGGACAGCAAACCGCACCACCCCGCCGGGGTGCGAAGCGATCAGGGCGGGCAAACGCTCGACCTCAAACGCTGCCACATCTATGGCGTCGCGCCGCTCAAGTACCTCGGCGGAGAACCCCCCGTGGACACGCTCACCACCCAGCGGATTGAAATCATCGACGCCGCCACCGGCAAACTCGTCCAGGAAGTCCCGCTTGCCGGCGCCGGAACGCCGGGCGGCGGCCCCCCGCGCGGCAACGGCCTGGCCTTCAACGCCCGGGGCGGCCTCTTCGCCCTCGCCAACGACAAACTCGTGCGCGTGGACCTCTCCGGCGGCGCACCCCAAGTTCTCGTCGGCGATCTCGTCGAACCCTCCGCGCTCGCCTGCGACGCCGAGGGGAATTTCTTCATCTTCGATGCCGCCAAGGATCGCAAGAACATCCGCGTTTACAGCCCCGAGGGAAAATTCCTCCGCCTCATCGGCGCGCCCGGCGGCTCCCAAGCCGGCGCATGGGACCCGAACCGCATGGAGGGCGTATGCGCGCTCGCCGTGGACCCGCGCGGCCAGGTCTGGGCCGCCCATCAAACCTTCTGGCCCAAGCGCGTCAGCCTCTGGAGCCACGACGGCAAGTTCCTCAAGGAATTCCTCGGGCCCACCTACTACGGCGGCGGGGGCTGCCTGGATCCCGGCGACAAACGGCGGCTCTTTTACGGCCCGCTGGAGTTTGAAATCGACTGGCAAACCGGCAAAACGCGGCTGAAAAACCTCACCTCCCTCGACGGCGACGCCACCGGCGACGTCCCCCGGCGCGTGAACAACCGCCTCTATCTGGTCAACACCACCCCCACCAATGTTCACGCCCCGTGCGGCTTGGTCTATCTGTACGAGGGCGGCCATGCCCGGCTTGTCGCCGCCGTCGGCATCGCGGGCGACTGCAAGCAGATGCTCGATCCCAAGCTGGTGAAAGCGTTCGGCGGCAAAGTCCTCCTCGATTACCTCTGCGCCTGGTCCGACCTCCACGGCGACGGGCAGGTGCATCCCGAGGACGTGCAACTTTGGCCAAAGCCGAAGGAAAGCACGCCCGTCACCTTCGACAACCAGCTCGGCGCACAAATCGGTCCCATCGGATTCCGGGTCAAGCAATGGCTGCCCAACGGCGTGCCCGTCTACGAGCGCGTTGATTCACCCGGAGTCTGGAACGGCAGGACGCTCCGGCTCGACAACGGGAACTTCTACCACTTCGAAGGCGACGACCACGAGAAAGTCTGCGCCGCGTTGCAACCCGACGGCAAGCCGCTCTGGACCTACCGGACCGAGGGCTCCGGCGTCCAGGCGCTCACCCGCGCCAAGCCCCCCTACCCCGGACAGATCGTCTCCGAACTCGGCATCGCCGGGCATCTGACGGCCCACGCGGGCGATCTGGGCGAGTTCCTCGTCTTCAATACCAACGTCGGCGTCTTCAATATCATGACGGCGGACGGCCTCTTCGCCGGGAAGTTCTTCGGCGACCTGCGCGAACCGCATGTCCTCCCCTGGAGTTGCACGGAGAACGACCGCGGCATGCGTCTCGACGACATCACGCTGGGCCAGGAACACTTCAACGGCTACGTCTGCCGCACGGAAGACAACCGGTACTACGCCGTCGCCGGGCATAACCACTCCAGCGTTGTCGAAATCGCCGGCATCGACCGCTTCAAGCGGTTCGGCGGCGAAATGACCGTCGATGCCGGCGCATTGACTGCCACCCAGGCGTGGGAACGCGAAACCGCCACCCAAAAAGTCTATGCCCGCGCCCCCGTCATCGACTGCTACCGCATGGCCGCTCCGCCCAAGCTCGACGGCAGGCTGAACGACTGGCCCGGCGTCAGCGCGGAACTGGACGGCAACGCGAAGTTCCGCATCGGCTACGACGACGAAAACCTCTACCTCGCCTATGAAATCGACCAGCGCGGCCCGCTCAAAAACCAAGGCAAACAATGGGATCTCCTCTTCAAGACCGGCGCAAGCGTCGACCTGCAAATAGGCGTCGACCCCAACGCTCCGGAGGATCGTCACGCCCCGGTGGCGGGCGACCTGCGGCTGCTCCTCACCTTCATGGGTGACGATCCTGCCGCCGTGCTTTACGAGGCCGTCGTTCCCGGCGTCCCGGCGAAAAAAGCGTGGCAAGCAGTAAGTGGCGTCGGCTCGGTGAGCTTCGACCGCGTAACGCGCCTGGAAAAGCCGAAATTCGTCTCCGTCGGCGACAACGAACACTACGTCGCCGAAGCCGCCATCCCGCTCGCCGCGCTGGGGTTGAAAATCACGCCCGAACTCCGTCTCAAAATGGACTGGGGCATCTTGACGAGCGGACCCGACGGCACGGAAGTCCTTCAACGCGAATACTGGGCCAATAAAGTCACCCAGATCACCGCCGACGCCCCCAGCGAAGCCGAACTCCATCCCGACCTCTGGGGACACATCCGCTTCCACCCCGAGACAGCCGACGCCCGCCTCGACCCCTCGACCAAGAAGCCGGACAAAGCCCTGGACGACCTCCTCAACGACCTGAAATAGCCCGGAGTGCCCAAGGCACGTCAGAGTGAATCAGCGGGCGGAGCCGGGAAATCCCGGCGCTTCCGGAAAGTTGCTCGTCGGATGCGTTCCGGCTATACGGTTTCCGTGCCTTCGATTTCATCGTACCGTGGACGCATCGCGCCATCGCCCACCGGTTTTCTGCATCTGGGCCATGCCCGGACCTTTTGGACGGCGCTCCAGCGGGCGCGTGAACGCCGCGGCAAACTGGTCTTGCGGATCGAAGACTTGGACCGCGATCGGTGCCGGCCTGAATTTGTCGCCGGCATCATTGAGGATTTGCGCTGGTTCGGGATCGATTGGGACGAAGGTCGGGACGCGGGTGGTTTCTTTGGACCTTACGCCCAGAGCGAGCGCCGGCCGTTCTATCTCGACGCCTGGGAACGGCTCCGGGCCGGCGGCCATATCTACCCGTGTAATTGCTCCCGCCGGGATATCGAGAGATCGCTCAGCGCGCCCCACGCGGCTGATGACGAGCCGCTTTACCCAGGGACTTGCCGGCCCGGACTCCCGGTCGTTCCTTGTGCCACGGCTCCGGCTGGCGCGAACTGGCGTTTCCGGGTTTCCCATGGGGAAGCACTGCGATTTCTCGATGGTCTCCAGGGAGCGCAAGCAGCGATCGCCGGCGTCGATCTTGGCGATTTTGTCATTTGGCGGCGCGATGATGTTCCAGCGTATCAACTGGCCGTGGTCGTGGACGACATCGCGATGGAGATAACGGAAGTGGTCAGGGGCGCGGACCTGCTGACATCCACGTTTCGCCAACTGCTTCTTTACCGCGCCCTTGGGGCGCGCCCTCCGGAGTTCCATCATTGCCCGCTCGTCACCGATCCATCCGGAAAACGCCTCGCGAAACGGGAGGCGGCCCTAAGTCTGCGCGCGTTTCGGGAAAAAGGCATTCTTCCGGCGGAACTGCGGTCGCCCTAGACGCGCATTTCGTTTGGAAAACGTTGCGCTACAATCTCGTGCCACCCTCCAGCGCACGAATGGAATGTCAGGGATTCGGAGGAGACCGTGCCGGAGTTCCATTACTGATTTTCCGTTATGCCGAGAAGGCATGGCAACGCAAGAAAAATGGTATTGGGCCTGCAAAGGATCGAGATTAAACTGCCCGCAGACGAGCGACAGGTTTCAAAAAACAAAAACCAAAGGAAACATATGAGTCGGACCTATATAGCAGTGCAAGTAACGGAACCTGGGAAGTTGGAAGTCGTTGAGAGAGCAATGATCGAGCCCGCCTTTGGGCAAGTCAGAATTCGTGTCGAGGCCTGTGGCGTCTGCCACACCGATGCTCTTACGGTTGAAGGTGGTTTTCCTGGACTAACATACCCGCGCGTTCCCGGCCATGAAGTGATCGGAAAAATCGAAACAGTAGGGTCCGGTGTGCAGGGCTGGAAAGAAGGACAACGGGTGGGCGTGGGTTATATGGGTGGCCATTGCGGGCATTGCGAATACTGTCGCCGTGGCGACTTCGTCAATTGCCAGAATCAACCCATTTCAGGTACTTCTACCGATGGTGGTTACGCCGAAATGATGATAGCCCAAGCGAGTGGTCTCGTGGCTATTCCTGACGATCTTCTGCCAACGGAAGCGGCGCCGCTCCTCTGCGCCGGATTGACGACATTCAACGGATTGAGAAACTCAAAGGCTCGGCCTGGCGAGCTCGTTGCAATTCAAGGAGTTGGTGGGCTCGGTCACCTCGGAATTCAGTTCGCGCGACGCATGGGCTTTCAAGTCGCGGCGATTGCTCGCGGACCAGAAAAGGAAAGTCTCGCCAGGAAGCTCGGAGCACATCACTACATTGACAGCAATGCTCAAGATCCAGTTGCCGCACTTCAAACCCTGGGCGGCGCCCGGCTGATCCTCGCTACGGCCGCAAACAGCAAGTCCATGTCTCCACTTCTGGGAGGACTGGCTCCACGCGGCCAGCTCATTGTCGCCGGAGCGGGAGGAAATGAACCAATCGAGGTAAATCCTGCGCCGCTTCTTTTTGGCATGCGCTCGATTACGGGAACAATGACCGGATCTTCGATAGATGCGGAGGACACGCTTTCTTTTAGTTCCCTGCAAGGAATCCGTCCGATGATCGAAACCGTTCCGCTGGCAAATGCCGCAGAAGCTTACGGACGGATGATGCGAAACGAAGCTCGCTTCAGAATCGTGCTGGTTACTGGCCACTCATAACACGAATTCCGTTGACCTTGCGGCGCTATCTTCCCCGAATCGGAATCGGTGGGAATGCTCAGGCGGCGCCAAAAGCGCTCGGGTTTGGCGGCTGATGCTTTGCGGGCCGCTCCGGCAGACCGACAGCCGGCGTTGATGGAGGCTCTCCTCAACGAGCCAGCTTTCCCTCGGTTTCGACTTGCAAACCGTATGCCGCAGCCCTACTGATCAGAGTTCTCCATCCCTTTTACCATGCCTCATGGGATGGGTGTGAAAACAAATGAATAGAAGCCACCCGTGAACGAGCAGATCAAAATCAGCTGGTATCGAACAAAAGTGGACAAGCAGGTGATGCGTGAACTCATTATCAAGAGTGATGCCCGCGCCTTTGCGCAGGTCATTCCCCAATTGGGACTCTTTGCCGCCACCGGCACGCTGGCGTACCTGGCGTTCCTCAACGTTCATGCATTGAATTGGCCATGGGCGGTTCCCCTGCTGATTCTTGCTCTGTTTATCCATGGCACGTTTGCCAATTTCTTTGGCGGCATAGCCGGCCATGAGCTTTGCCACAAGACTCCTTTTAAAACGCAGTTTTGGAACGAATTTTTCCTCGGGCTGTATGCCTTCCTGAGCTGGTTTGACCCGATTGGTTACCGGGTTAGTCATGTCAAGCACCATCAGGTCACCGTACACAAGGATCATGACGGGGAAGTGGTGCTGCCACAGGGACTGGACTGGTATGGCGTGAAGTTTGTACTGAAAGCCCTGACCTGCCACCCGTTGCAGCCTTTTTATGTGGTGCGCACCTGGGTGCGCGCGGCGTGCGGAGACATCTCCGGCGGTGGCTTTTTCACGCCTGAGTGGACTATGAGAATTCTGCCGGAGTCCAACACATCCCTGCGCCGGGAACATCGCAACTGGGCGCGGATTGTCCTTTTCGGCCATTTGATCCTGGCCGCCCTGTTCGTGGCCACCGGTCACTGGTTTCTCATCGTCATTGTGACCTTCGGGTGTCAGTATTGCAGTTGGCTGCAACTGCTTTGCGCGGCGCCTCAGCACGCCGGCTTGTCGCCGGATGTTTCGGATTTTCGCCTCTGCTGCCGCACCTACACCTGCGGTTGGCTGCCGGGATTTCTCTACTGGAACATGCAGTATCACGTCGAACATCACATGTTTCCAGCCGTCCCGTTTTACAATCTGCCCGGGCTGCGCAAGGCGGTCGAGCACGACTTTCCTCCCGCCCCGCATGGCCTGTGGGCAACATGGAAGCATTTGATCCCGATCCTCCAGAAGCAGCGGAAAGATCCGGGCTACGTTTTTGTCCCCCGGTTGCCCGAGGACGGCGGTGAAGGGGTGCGTGTTGACGACAGGATTCTTGAGCTCGAGGCTGCCAACCTGGCCTGAAATAGCCACACTTGCTCCCCGATGTTCGCTATGATGCGAGCGAAATTGTAGAACATGGAGTGAAGCGCCGGCGTGTGCTCGCTATTCTCGACTTTCGATGACACGTTTCCATTCGTCCTCGAAGGGGCCGATCTGCAAGCCGGTGATCGACTCGAGCGCGTCGCTGGCGGCTTGCCGCACGTCATTGTCGTGGAGTTCGTTCAAGGCGCGGTTCATCAAGGCCAGCAGCGGCTTGTCCATCGCCGGATCTTTTGTCCTCCCCAGCGCGTCACACGCTTCACGCAGCGTGCCGGTGTCCTTTGCCGTCTGCAAAATCGAGAGCAGCTTCGCGGTGACCGCCGCCCCGTCCCTCTTTCCGAGCGCCCGAACGGCGGCCGGTCGAACCCACGGATCTGGACTGTCCGCCAGTTTGATGAGAGCGGGCGTGGCGGCCGGATCGTCGTTCTGGGCGAGCGCGCGCAGCGCGCGGAGGGCGAGATGCGGATCGCGGTTGACCGCCAGCTTTACCAACATCGGAGTCGCCGCGCGAAAGCGGCCCAGCAGCGGCGCGGCCACCTCGCCCAAGTCCCCCGCGGGATTCCGCACCACGTCGGCGAAAACGCTTTCTACGCGGGGATCATCCGACCTTCCAAGGGCCAGGACCATTTCCCGTTGGATGAGCCAGTCGTTTTCCTTGCGCGCGGCGGCGAGCAGGAGCGTGACTTGCGCCGAGTCCGGCTTCCTGAGACGGTGAAGGGCGGTAAAACGCGCCAGCGGCTCGGGGCTCCGCACCAAGTCCTCGAATGCGCCGCCCGGCGGCTCGCGCTTCAGGAAATCCGCCTCCTCGTAAAGCCCCTTGACCTGGGTGTTCGCGGTATCGGCAAACCAGCCGCGGAACAGCTCCATGTCGCCGGCCATCGCTCCCTTGAGCCGGATATCCCAAGTCGCAAGAACATCCGAGTCCTTGATGCACACCAGCGAGGCCGCGCGCGGATAGACGATCCGCACTTC